>Ga0315294_10000024_pt1 | contig 161617 bp, 130 predicted proteins | sample YL17G13_40_MG_FD_203626 | JGI IMG/M metagenome (GOLD analysis project Ga0315294, IMG submission 203626) | Sediment microbial communities from Yellowstone Lake, YNP, Wyoming, USA - YL17G13_40 | ecosystem: Environmental > Aquatic > Freshwater > Lake > Sediment | place: USA: Wyoming | collected...
CATAGCGTGTGCGGCTGGCATTGCGGTAGTCGAGGCAATTGAAGAAGACCATCTGCTGGACAACGCAAACCGAATGGGAGAATATGCAAAACAAAAATTGCTTGGGCTTAAGCAAAAGTACCCAATAATCGAGTCGGTTCGTGGGATAGGCCTTATGATTGGCGTGCAGTTGGCGGGGCCGGGCGGCGAGATAGTCGATAAGTGCCTTGCGCGGGGCCTGCGCATAAACTGCACGAACAATACGGTATTGCGTTTTATGCCCGCGATGATTGTTACCAAAGAGCAGATAGACGAGGCGATAAATATCCTGGACGGTGTTTTAGGCGAGAGCAAATGAAGCATTTTCTGTGCATAAGTGATTGTTCCGTTGAAGAGCTAAACGAGCTGCTCGATTTGAGCATCTCGCTGAAGAAGCTCTATAAGGGCGGCGGGCGGGATTTGTGCTTAGTATGCAAGGTGCTGGCGATGGTTTTTGAAAAGCCCAGCTTGCGGACGCGAATCAGCTTTCAGGTTGCGATGTCCGATTTGGGCGGCAGCGCGATATTCATTCGCCCAGAAGACATCGGCGGCATCGGCAAACGCGAACCGATTAAGGATATGGCGCGGGTGCTCAGCCGATACGTTGACGGCATAATGGCGCGGACTTTTGAGCACAACACGGTTGTCGAGCTTGCCAAATACGCGACGGTTCCGGTGATAAATGCGCTCACCGATGTGTCTCACCCCTGCCAGGCGATGGCGGACGTGCTTACGATAAAGGAGCATCTTGGCCGATTAGATGGCGTGAAGGTTGCATTTGTCGGCGACGGCAATAACGTCGCACGGTCATTAGCGTTTGCCGCGGCCAAATTAGGGATGAAATTTGTGGTCGCCTCACCTAAGGGTTACGAGCTTGACTGGGGCACAATCGAGAAGGCAAACAGCATAAAAGCCGACAGCGTCTCAATTACCAACGACCCCGTCAAGGCGGTCGCAGGAGCAGACGTCGTCTATACCGATACCTGGGTCAGTATGGGCCAGGAAGATGAAAAGGAAAAACGCATCAAGGCCTTTAAGGGCTTTCAGGTCAATAGCGAACTGCTGAAATCGGCGCCCGCCGGTGCGAAAATTATGCACTGTCTGCCCGCGTATCGCGGCTGCGAAATCACCGATGACATTGTCGAGTCGCCGAATTCGATTATCTTTGACCAGTCCGAAAACCGCCTTCATTTCCAGCGTGCGCTGGTTAAGAAACTGATGAGCTGATTTTATGACGCATCACCGAATAATAATCGGGGACTCGCGGTCAATGGGAGAAATACCCGATGAGTCGGTGCATCTTGTCGTAACATCACCCCCCTACTGGCAACTCAAGGATTATGGCAACGGCAGCCAAATCGGCTTCGACCACAGTTACGAAGATTATATCAACAACCTGAATCTTGTCTGGAACGAGTGCAACAGGGTTTTGCACAAGGGCTGTCGATTGTGCGTGAATATCGGCGACCAGTTTGCTCGCTCGGTTTACTACGGCAGATACAAGGTCATCCCGATACGGACTGAAATAATAAAATTCTGCGAGACCATCGGCTTCGACTATATGGGGGCGGTAATCTGGCAAAAGGTAACAACCTGCAACACGACCGGCGGTGCGACAATAATGGGTTCGTTCCCGTATCCGCGCAACGGCATACTAAAAATTGACTACGAGTTTATCCTGATTTTCAAAAAGCAGGGCAGTCCGCCAGATGTCAGCGAGGCGATAAAAGAAAAATCCAAAATGACTACTGAGGAATGGAATCAATTTTTTGCTGGTCATTGGAATATCCCGGGTGAAAAGCAGGACAAGCACCTAGCGGTTTTCCCCGAAGAGATACCTCGCCGCTTAATTAAGATGTTCACGTTTGTCGGCGACACCGTTCTTGACCCGTTCTTGGGCAGCGGAACAACTTCTTTAACCGCCAGAAAACTCGACAGGAATTCAATTGGGTACGAGGTAAACCCCGACTTTCTGCCGGTGATAAAAGAGAAATTGGGAATAGAGCACAGGAAGCTCTTTGAAGAAGAAAAGTTTGAGATAATCCGGCAGGAAAAACCAAAAGCGAACTTCGCAGAGGAAATTGAACAACTGCCCTACGTTTTCAATGACCCTGTCAAATTCGACAAGAAGGTTGACCCGCGAAAACTCCAATTCGGCTCGAAAATCAATAATCACAACTCCAGCAGAGAAGAATACTATTGCGTAAAGGAAATAGTTTCTCCGGAGCAATTGGTTGTGGGAGACGGGCTGAAAGTAAAACTCTTGGGGGTGAAAGAAAAACCACAAACCAGAGGCCAAGCAATTCAGTTTTTAAGGGATAAGACCAGCGGCCAAAAAGTTTTTATGAAGTTCGACACCGTTAAATATGACCGCCAAAATAACCTGCTTTGCTACTTATACCTTCAGAACAAGACTTTTATAAATGCTCATTTGATTAGAGAGGGCTTAGTGTCAATTGACACCGAAACGGATTTCAAATTCAAAAAGAAGTTTGTACACCTGGCACAAATGGGGGCATTTCAAAAGTGAAAATCCATTCGAAGAATTTCGGCAAGAAGGAAAAAGTGCTGAATTACGCCTGTCAGACTTATCAATTATCACGGCCCAACAAGGTTGGGGCAGTTATGGCCTTAATCAGGGAGTGCCAGCCGAAAGCCATCGATGAATGGGAAAAATGGTACTTCGAAAAAGCACATACAGACGGGAAGAATTCTGTAAAAATCACGAAGGAAACGATAACGGAACTTGGTGAAAGATTATATGTCAAAATCACTGAGATTGTTATCCCTGAATGGCAGGAGGCCTTTAAGCAATTGACGCTTCAGGACTGTATCGACTACATATACAATCTTACGATCAATAGAACCTATGACGGCTTCTATAGAGAGAAATCCGTTGTAACTGACAATCTGGAGAAAAAGTTTAAGGATGTCAAATTCGTCGAGTCCGACCCTGAACTTGATCATGCGGGAGATATTGATTATCTGGGTTACGTCGGAAATAAAGCGTTTGGCATACAGATAAAACCGGTAACCGCCAAAGCGAATTTTGGCAATTATTCTCCTTCCGAGAGGATGAAGGCAAGTTTTAGAGAGTTTGAGCGGAAATATGGCGGGAAGGTATTTATCATTTTCAGTGTCGATGATGAGATAAAGAATACAGAAGTATTCGAAGAGATAGAAAAAGAAATTACCCGACTCAAGAAACTGCAAGCAGGAGGGAAAGATTGAAGGGTCGACGCAGGATACTTGTAGCCAGCACGAATCCGGGGAAGTTGAGGGAATTGCGCGAGATGCTGGGAGGGGAAATTGAATGGGTAGGGCTGGGGGATTTTCCGAGTGTCATTGAGATTGAGGAGGATGGTAAAACATTTGCCGAAAATGCACGCAAAAAGGCGACTGGGTATGCAAAGGCGACGGGGCTGTGGACGCTTGCGGATGACTCGGGGCTGGTGATAGATGCGCTGGGAGGACAGCCGGGGGTAAAAAGTGCACGGTTTGCGAGGGCGAAGGATAAGGACCGTAACATCATCGACCGTAAGAATTTCGAGAAGGTTTTACGACTTTTGAAGGACGTGCCGAAGGAAAAAAGGCAGGCCAGATTTGTGTGCTGCCTCTGTCTGGCAAGCCCTGAAAAGGTCCTGATAGAGACGGAGGGGAAATTAGAGGGGATAATTATCAATGAGCCGGCGGGCGAGAACGGCTTTGGCTATGACCCGATTTTCTTTGTGCCGGAATTGAATAAGACGGTTGCACAGTTGGCCGCCGAGGAGAAAAACGCGATTTCTCACCGCGGACAAGCCATTCGGATACTTAAGCCGCAACTTGAAGGACTGCTCAAGGGTCGTCGCCGTGCCGGCGACGGCCAAACTAAACAGATAATGGTTTGACAAAATCCCAGTTTTGGGCGGTTAGACCTATGCCGGCCGGGTTAGCGTTTATGTATTTTATGGCGGTCTTAAGTGCTTCCGCGTCATTAATGAAAACCTTATAGCAGCCGCGAGTCCAAGGACTTTGTTCCAGTCTCAATGCCTGCGTTGCAGCGCCCTTGAGTTGATTAACAATATATTCGATTCTGTATCGCGAGCGAAGAACAAGAACGTGTATATGGTCGTTCATTATTGCGCAGGCAGGAACTTCAATGTTTAATCGCCGAATAACAATTCCAAAACCAGCGGCAACAATTGGTCTTGTATGGTCGTTGATAAAAAACGCCGGCCTGTCCAAAACAGGACCCGCTTCGGAATAAAACTTCAGAAGCAATTTTCTCGGCGGCGGCATTTGGCGACCATATTTAATTTCACCCAATAAACGGAGCTGGTCGCTATAAATTTCTTTGGAATATGAACCTCGCGGGTCATTAGGCAGCCAAGTGCCATAAGTGGTAAAAATGGCGTGATACGCAATAATCATTAACAATTCCCCGGTTGTTTAGCAGCAGCCGGCACGGCTGCTTTCGACAAAACAACATAATCCTGAGAATTGCAAGAAACAATGAAAAATCTCAAAATATCTGCGTCGGCGTGCCGCCGACGGCTAAACTCTCCTATATTATCGCCGTGTCGGAGACGGCTAAACTTGACGAGTTTTTGCAGCGGGGATAATCGAGGCCAGGATTGTTTTTCTTGACAATCGGGGATTGTGTGTTTATTTGTCGTTTCCTCAAGGTAATTTGCGAAAGTTTCGATAAGAGGTATTGGAACGCATATGGCAAAGACAAGTGCTAATGGTAAATCGTTAGTGATAGTGGAGTCGCCGGCAAAATGCCGGACGATAAACAAATACCTCGGCCCCGGATTCGAGGTAAAGGCGTCGATGGGGCACGTGCGCGATTTGCCGACGAAGGAGTTCGGGGTCGAGATAGAGAAGGATTTCGAGCCGACATACGCGATTATGCCGGGCAAAAGCAAGGTTGTTACCGCGCTAAAGGCGGCGGCGAAGAATTGCAAAGACGTCTATTTAGCTACCGACCTTGACCGGGAGGGCGAGGCGATTGCCTGGCATCTTGCGCAGATTCTTGGGGTGCCGCAGGACAGGGTTTACCGTGTGATATTCAACGCGATAACAGAGTCGGCGATAAAGCAGGCGTTTGCCAATCCCGGCCGGATTGATATGGACAAGGTTATGGCCCAGCAGGCAAGACGCATACTCGACCGGATTGTCGGCTATCAAATAAGCCCGCTTTTGTGGAAGAAGGTCGCCAGGGGGTTGAGCGCCGGGCGAGTGCAGTCGGTCGCGGTCAAGATAGTTGTCGGGCGGGAGCGGGAGATACGCGGTTTCAAGGCGGAGGAATACTGGCTTATCCCCGCGATTTTCACCACCGACCTGAAGAGTAATTATGGACAGCAGTGGCAGGAGTTTGCGGCCAAAGGTGAAAAACCCGACTTCGCTAAAGCTACGCCGGGCAAGCCTGGTGAAGGCCCCACGGTTGACGAACAGAACAAATGGCTGGCCGAGCACAATGCCTTCAAAAGCGAGCTTTACCAAATCGGGGATGAGAAGTTCAAGGCGTCGAATGGCCAGCAGGCGCAACGGGCGTATGAGGCGGTCAGGCGCGCGAAGTTCAAGGTCGGCAACGTTGAAAAGAAGGAATCGTCATCCCGGCCCGGGCCGCCTTTCATCACATCGACGCTGCAGCAGGCGGCGTCAAATCGGCTCGGGTTTTCGACCAAGCGCACAATGGCGGTAGCACAGCAGTTGTATGAGGGCGTTGACCTCGGACCGGAGATGGGGTCGCTTGGACTTATCACATATATGAGGACTGACAGCACGCATATATCGCCGGAAGCCATCAATGAGGTGTGCAATTTCATTTACAAGCGTTTCGGCAGAGAATATGTGTCTGAAAAAGTGAACGTTTACACGGCGAAGAAAAGTGCTCAAGCTGCGCACGAGGCGATTCGGCCCACGGACGTGGATATGACGCCGGAGGACGTCCGCTCGCTGGTGAGCGAGGAGCAGTTCAAGCTTTATGATTTGATATGGCGGCGGTTTGTCGCCTGCCAGATGTCGGCAGCGAAATGGGACGTGACGAACCTGGATATCTTCGGCGAGACGACAATCGGGCGGTGCTGGTATAAGACCAGCGGGCGAGTTTTGACCTTTGACGGCTTTACGAAGGTCTGGTCAGCCGGCGCGGCAGGAGCGGGCGAGCAGCAATTGCCGACAGTTAAACTCGGGCAGGAACTGGCGGCGGTAGATATCAAAGCGGAGCAGCATTTTACCAAGCCGCCCGCAAGATATACCGAGGCGTCCTTGGTCAAGGCGCTGGAAAAGGAAGGCATCGGCAGGCCGAGCACATACGCAAGCATAATCAGCACAATCCAGGAAAGGGGCTACGTCGAACAAAAGGAAAAGAAACTCTACTCGACGGACCTCGGAGAGGTGGTAACCGACAAGCTCGATGAATACTTCCCCAAAATAATGGACGTGGCGTTTACGCGGTATATGGAAGAGCAGCTTGACAAGATAGAGGAACAGCACCTTAACTGGGTTCGCGTCTTAAAAGAATTTTACGGGCCATTCAAAACGAGTCTCGAAACCGCAACCGCGGAGATGAAACACGCCAAGGCGGAGGTAACGCCGAGTGAATACGAGTGCCCGATGTGCGGGCAAAAGCTGGTTTATCGTTTCGGCAGGAAGGGCAAATTTCTGAGCTGTTCGGGCTACCCGGACTGCAAGTTTGCCTGGTCGTGCGATAAAGAGGGCAAAATGGTTGAGCAGAAGGTAAGCGAACACAAATGCCCGGTCTGCGGCAAGCCGTTGGTGCACAGGACCGGGCGATTCGGGGCATTTCTTGGATGCAGTGACTATCCCACTTGCAAGACGATAGTCCGGCTGGATAAACAGGGCAACATCGCGCCGCCGAGACCACCGGCCGAACCGACGGGGCTGAAGTGCTATAAGTGCCGGGAAGGCGAGCTTGTCATCAGGCAAAGCCGAAAAGGACCCTTCATGGGCTGCAACAGGTACCCTAAATGCCGAACGATAGTTAGCATCAAGCAAAAGGACAACCTGCTGAAGCTGCAGTCGGAAGGAAAATGGCCGCCCAAAACGGCTGATGAGGCCGACAAAATTTTAGGCAGGAAGTCCACTTCACCACGGAAACCAGCCACGGCGCGCCGGCGCTGATAAAAAATTGACTTCCGCCTGCCTCGATTTATCGGGATTCCCTTTCTTTCCCATCCCAAAGGATGAACCTCAGCCGATTGACTTTAGTCGCGGCGGGTGGTTTAATAGCTTCAAAGGGCAACTGCTCTACGGTTCTGAGTTTTTAGTTTCAGCAAGGGGGCGGAGAGGAAGAACGGAGACATCGTATGCCATACAATATACGGATAGTGAGCACGTATCCGCCGAGGCGGTGCGGCATAGCAACGTTTTCACGAAACTTGGCCAACGCGTTGTCGCATTTTACCGGCGAGGTCGGCCATATTCGCGTTGCGGCGATAGACAACGGCAACGGGCCATACAATATCCCCGTGGACCTTGTCATCGACCAGTATAATGCGCAATCCTGGGCACATACGACAGAGGACATAATAACCAGAGCGGCAGAAAGCCCACATCCCACGGTGGTTCTGCTTCAGCACGAATACGGCCTTGACCCGAGCAGGGAAGGCCAGGAGGCGAGGGGGACGAATTACATGGAGATGGCCAGGGTGTTTACCGCCGCGAAGCTGACGACCCTGGCGTACCTGCACACGGTTTTAGACGACCCGGATGAACATCAGAAAACAGTCGTGCAGGAGCTTGCACGCATTTGTGACGGCATGATAGTAACCACCGAAAGTGCAATCGACATACTCGCATCGGATATTTACGGCATCAGCCACGACAAATTAAAGCACATCGACCACGGGATACGGATGCATCATCCCTCGCATTACGACCGGCTGGCGATAAAAAAGGAATTTGGCCTTGAAAACCGGTTTTTGATTACGACGCTCGGATTGCTTAGCCCGGACAAGGGGCTTGAATACGGGATACGCGGCTTTGGCAGATTTCTTGAGGAATCCTGCACGCCCGAGCAGCGCAAGAACATAGTATATCTAATCGCGGGCGAGTGTCATCCCGATTTTGTGCGAGCCGACAACGGCGAACCCTACAGGCAATTTCAGGACTCCCTTGCCAAGGCACTGGACCAGGCGAAGGTCAAATGGTGCAGGGTAAAAGAGCTGCAGGGGACCAATTTTGACGATTACGACGTCGTGTTTTTCGATACTTACCTCGACGAGGCAACGCTGCTGAAGCTGTATGGCGCGACGAACGTGATGGTCCTGCCTTATTTGAATATGCAGCAGATATCCAGCGGTGTGCTTGCCGACACACTTGGCTCGGGCAGGGCGGCGATAGCCACCAAATTCAGGTATGCGAGGGAGCTGATATGCTCAAACAAGCGATGTCCGGATGGACTTGTTCTGGGACGGTATGTTCGCGGGATTCTTGTGGACACCGGCGAGCCGGCGGTTGAGCAGATAGCGGCCGGGCTGGATTATCTGGTCTTTAACAAGCAGAGACGGCTGTTTATGGAAAAGGAGGCGCATCAGCGCGGTTATCAGATGAGCTGGAACAACACCGGCTGGGGTCTGCTGCAGTATGTCGATTTTCTGCGAGAGGAGCAGGAGATAGTAACGGGCCGGGGAATAACGTTTGTGCGGGAAAAGCCGTCGAAATATGAGCATATCAAGCGAGCTGTCAGCACTGAGCAGCCCGGCCTCGCTGAGGCGAGTCGAGGCGGGCATAGCGGACCCGCCGCTGGGCGAGGTCTCGCTGAAGGCGGACATTGGTCTGATTTGGAAAGGGGCAAGTCGTGAAATTTCTAATTGGATTGGTCGTCGGGGTGTGTTTTGTTCTGGTCGCCGGGGCGGTGGCCGAGCATTACTACGTGACAGTGGAAGGTGAGTTTGAAAAAGTCGGTGTCTATCAGTCGGCCTTTTCAGGCGTATCGACCGAGGGCAACTGCTATCTGGCGATAACAAACACGCGGACTGGCAGGACGGAGGTTTTTGGAATCACAAAGGAAACCAATAAGAAGCTGTCGGACAATTCGCTTCAAATGTCCCGAGAAGGCAGCGTGATTGTAGAGCCGCAGGAGACTATGAAGCGGCCGTAATAGCTTCAGTGAGGCAGTTGGTGAGGGGGCGGAACGGGGCTATGTGGGTGGTATATCTGTCGTTTGCGCTCGTCACGTTTCTTGGGTTGCTGGCGCTTGTGTTAAGGGCCTTTGTGCGAAGCAGCCGAGCCCGCCGCAGGGTGGCTGATAAAATGGGCGAGCTTGCCAAAGAGCTTGAACGGATTCGCCACAAGAGCCACGGTGAGCAAGATTGCAAACGGCGAGGGGAGCAAATTAGATAATCGACTTTGCCGGAGCACATATAAGGGAGTTGGGTTCATAGGCGATTAAAGTGGATATTAAGCCAATTGGAGGCGTCGGTAATCGAAGGTTGAAGAGATTAAGGAGTATTCGGTTTCTCTGACTGCAACTTCTGGAGATGATTTTTGAAGTTTTCGGCGTCCTTTGTGCGGTCGATGGCGTAAAAAAAATTCATCGCGTCCTGCGCCGCCTTGATTGCGGAATCGCTTTCTCCCTTGGCTTCAAGGGCCTGAATGAGGGACATTTGATTTTCAAAGCTGTCGGGCCGAAGGGCAACGACCTTGCGAAAAAGCACAACTGCTGTAGAAAAGTCGCCGCTTTCCGCCGCAGCATTAGCCAGCACGGCGAGCGGCTCCGGTAATTCAGGGTTTTTCTCAAGTAACTGGCGGCACTCTTTCAAGGCGATATCCGATTGTTCGGCGGCCTCCTTGTCTTTACCGGCTTTTTTCAAAACCATTGCATAATTATATCGCACGGACGATAGCTGTTCCATATACCGAGGGTCCGTGAATTTGTTGAAAGCGGTCTTATAGACGTGAAGCGCCTCGTTGGTTCTGCCGCTTTCGGCAAAAATGAGTGCCGCGGTGCTATATGCCTTGACAGACACACTCGGGTCAACTCGTGCAAGAACTTCAAGTTTTTGCATTGCTTTTCGCAGATTGCCCTGCGAGGCATAATTTTCCATCTGCGCAGCGACTTTGTGGGACTGCATTTCCACATTCCGCAGAACAACGGGCGCAAGCAGATTCTCAACCGGCGCATAGTCATCGGTCAGGACCATCGCATTCGATTTTTCCCGCAGTTGTGCGATTTCAGATTCGTTGAGATACCAGACCTTTTCATTGACATTAAAACCCCTGCATACGTCGGCAAGGTCGATTTTGCGTTTGGCCGCCACCACAACATAGGTGCTGCGGTTGTAGGGTGTGGAGGTACGCTCAGAGATGACAGTTACAAAAGGGAACGTCTGCTCCAGGGTGTTGATAAAAGACCCGAGGAACAGCCCGCTATCAAAGGTGTCAATCAATTCGACCGTATAGATTCCGTCGTCGGTGAGCAGCTCGTGGAGCTTATCGTTGAACTCCTTTGTAGTGAGCTGAAAGGGAACAGAGAAATTATTGATGGCGTCTTCGTATATGAAATCATATTGCCTTGTCTGCAGTCCGCGGCGTCGTTGTTCGATGAGGCCGTCGATGTAATTTCGGGCGTCCAGGGATATCGTGTTTATCCTGGTCTGGGGGTCAAGCCCAAATGCAGCAAAGGCGGCCTTGGTTACTCCGGGGTCGATTTCAGCCACGTCAACTGAGCCGGTGGGCCAGACCCTTTCAAGATACCCCGGAAGAACGTAGCCGCCGCCGCCCAAAATCAAAAAGGCAGGTTTATCTTTACCGGCGGCGAACCGATGCGTTATCGCGGCCATTATCTGCTCATAGGTGTATTCAAGACTGTTCGGCTCGCCGACAAGCATCTCACTATGTATCAACCTGTCCTGGATAAAATACCTCCTCTCAGGGCTGCCGCCTTGACTCGAGACGGCAACGTAACTGTAGGCGGTCTCATCCTCATAGAGGATAAGCTTCGTCACATTTTCTTTCAGGCCTATTTTAACAGCCGTTTGTCGTGCCCAGGCCCAGGGGCCTGCGCCTATGCCAAGTGCAGCCAAGAAAATAACCGCGACAACCCGGGTGGTCCACAAGCCCGCGCCGTATAGAAGAGACATTATGAGCATCACTGCGCCGATGGCCCAGATGATTGAGACGGTCCCCATTAGTGCGATAAGGTAGTAGCCGGCGGCGAAGGTGCCTGCGATGCTGCCGGCAGCGCCCCAGGCATAGATGTCGCCGACGGTCCTGCCGGTAGGCAAACCCCTTCCGAGGGCCATTTTTGCCACCACGGGGCTGATTGTGCCAAGAAGGGTGGATGGCAGCAGGAATACAAGTGTAACGTGCAGCAGGATTCTGGTTGGCCATTCGAACTGCCACAGCCAGGTCGAGTCGCCGACGACGTTATTCAAAACGACAGTAACAGGGCAGGCAGCGGCGCAGGCCGCGAACAGTATGGCGAGCACCCTGATTGGCTTGAAGCGGTCGGCAAGACGTCCGCCGAGGTAGTTGCCGATAGTGATGCCCGCGAGAACGACGCCAATGACGCTTGTCCAGGTGTATAGCGAGGAGCCGAGGAAACGGGCGATTATTCGGCCGGCCACAAGCTCCAAAACCATAATGCAGAAACTGGATATGAATACCGTCGCACAGGGAATGAAAAGCGACTTGAGTGTCTTCAGAAAAGAATCCGCCTTCGCTGAAGCTCCGGCGGACCCGCCAGCAGGCGAGGTCTCGCTAAATGCGGACAAGTCCGATTTTGGTTCATCCATAGAGAAACCTTTCAAAAATTTACACACAATCATCGAGCCGGACCCGCCTCGACGAACTCAGCGAGGCGGGCCTCGACAAACCCCGGACTTCGATGGGCTCAACCGAGCCGCTTGCCGGGGTCACACCTCGCATGGCGATACAATCCTTCGACTACGCTCAGGATGGTGAGCCGGTCGAACCATAATACACTATTGGGCTGTTTTAAGAAACAAAATCGAAAGGGCCGGAGTCGGTAAAAAACCTCGGAGTCGGCTTTGATATAGCTCGACAGCGGCATTGCAACCGGCAGCCCAATGTGTTATAAGTACTCTTTCGGTACAGGATTTATGGGCGAATTATGGAAGTTGCACAGTTAAAAAGCGGGATAACAGAGTTGCAGGCCCGGGTCGAAGCCGTCCGGGACTGGCTTTGACTTGGCGGGCAAAAAGACCGAGCTTGCGCAGCTTCAGGAAAGGATGAGCAATGCCGGCTTTTGGGGCAACCAAGAGGCGGCGCAGGGGGTGGTTTCCCGGCTAAGCGCGTTAAAGGCGGTGGTTGAGCCGGTCGAGGAACTCGTCCGCGAAACGCAGGATTTGGCGGAACTTTTTGAACTGGCGTTTGAATCCGCCCCGGACGAGCTTGCCCAGTTGGCCAATGACCTGGCGGCGCTTGTCAAACGCTGCGAGAAGATAGAATTGACGGGCCTGCTTAGCGGGCCTAACGATACAAAGAACTGCTTTTTCAGCATTCACGCCGGGGCCGGCGGGACCGAAAGCTGCGACTGGGTGAGTATGCTTCTCAGGATGTACACGCGATATTTCGAGCGGAATAAGTACCAGTACGGCGAGCTTGATATTACGCCGGGTGAGGAGGCGGGCATACGGTCGATAACCCTTCGCGTCAGCGGCCCATTTGCATACGGGAAACTATCATGCGAGGTCGGCGTTCATCGGCTCGTCCGGATAAGCCCGTTTGACGCCAACAAGCGGCGTCATACCAGCTTTGCCGCGGTTGACTGCCTCCCCGAGTTTGAGGAAGACATCGATATTGAGATAAAAGAGGAAGACCTGAAGATTGATTTTTACCGCGCAGGCGGCGCGGGCGGCCAGCACGTCAACAAAACAAGCTCCGCGGTGCGAATTCTGCACAAACCAACTGGGATTGTCGTGCAGTGCCAAAACGAGCGCAGCCAGCACAAAAACCGGGCATCGGCGATGAAGGTGCTCAAGGCCCGGCTCTATATGCTCGAACAGCAAAAACGCGACGCCGAGATTGCAAAACAATACGGCGCAAAGGGGGAAATCGCCTGGGGCAACCAGATTCGCAGCTACGTGCTTCAGCCATATCAATTAGTGAAGGACCATCGCACCGATTTTCAGACGGGAAAGGTCGATGCGGTGTTAGACGGCGAGATAGAGGATTTCATCGAGGCGTATCTGCACCATCGCGCGAAAGGCAAATCCGACACACGAAAACCAAAACAGCTCGTCTCGGCGAAGGCACCGCCAGAGCCACAGAAAAATAAAAACGCCGAGCCGTAGCCGGAAAGGCGGAAAAAGATGAAGCGGATAATTGATGTCGTATTAAAAACCAGTAAGGCGCATTTCGCGGAGTGCAAAACACAAATGCTCGTTGTGGGGCACTTCTCGGATGCAAAGCGACTGGATGTCGTAAACCGCGAACTCAACAGCCGACTCGGCGGAGCCATCGAGCAAATCATAAAACTCGGCGACTTCAAAGGCAAGGAAAGCACAAGCACCGTAGTTTACGGCAATGCACAGATAGGCGCTGAGCGCGTGCTTTTGGTTGGTCTTGGCGAACAGAAGAAGGCCACAATCGACACCATTAGAAAGGCCGCGGCGCTTGCGGCCAACAAGGCGGTGGGGATGAAGGCCAAGACAATGGCACTTGCTCTTCACAAGGCCTTCGGAGCGAGATTCGATTCGGGACTTCTGGCGCAGGCGATTGCCGAGGGGGTGTATTACGGAAGCTTCCGTTACGATGAGTACGTTACCTCGGAGGAAGACGGCAGGACGGATGTCCTCACCGTTGAGGTGATTCTCGCCTCGGCGGAGCCGAAGGCGAAGCCTGGGGACGATGATGCAGCAAAGACGACGCGGCTTGAGAACGGGCTATTGAGGGGCACTATCATCGGTGAAGCCCAGAGTTACGCCCGGACGGTCGCGAGCAGGCCGGGCAACGTTATAAACCCGCCGGCGCTTGCGGAAGAGGCAAAAAAGCTTGCCGGGGGGACGGCTGGGCTTAGCTGCATGGTGCTTGACGACAAGCAAATGGCCAAGTTAGGTATGGGCGGGGTTCTTGCGGTGGGCAGCGGGTCAAAGACGCCGCCACGATTTATCGTCGTAAAATATGCTCCGAAAGGTAAAACAGGCAAGCTGCCCACGGTTGCTCTCGTCGGCAAGGCAATTACGTTCGATTCGGGCGGGATAAGCATCAAGCCGGCGCAGAATATGGAGCAGATGAAGCTCGATAAAACCGGGGGCATTGCGGTGCTGGCGACAGTCAAGGCGGCGGCGGAGCTGAAGCTGCCTGTAAATGTGTATGCCATAGTGCCGTCGGCGGAGAATATGCCGGGCGGCGCAAGCTACAGACCGGGCGATATCGTTACCACATACAGCGGCAAGACCGTCGAGATTCAAAACACTGATGCTGAAGGCAGGATGATACTTTGTGACGCACTCCACTATGCGGTCAAACAAAACTGTGATGTGATTATCGACATAGCGACGCTGACAGGTTCTTGTATGGTTGCGCTAGGGACATATATGGCGGGCTTGATGGGCAATGACGAGCAAATGAGCAGGGACATCGAAAAGGCGGCCCAAACCAGCGGAGAGAAGGTTTGGCGGCTGCCCTGCGGCGATGAATACGCCGAGGAGATGAAAAGCAAGATAGCGGACCTTAAAAATACCGGCAGCAAGTGGGGCGGAGCATGCACGGCGGCGGCATTTCTGAGACAGTTCGCGGGCGAAAAGAAGTGGGCACATCTGGATATTGCAGGCGTGGACTACATAGAAAAGCCAACAGGGTCGTCAACTGAAGGTGCAAGCGCCTTCGGTGTTCGACTTTTGACAACATACCTTATAAACCTCGTGGATAAGAAAGGCAGAAAATAGCATTCGTCCAGTTCGTATGACCAAAAAGAAAAAGAAGATAGATGAAGCAAGAATTGAGAAAGCGGTCAGGGAGATACTTTCGGCAGTCGGAGAGGACCTTGACCGTGACGGCCTGAAGGAGACGCCGACTCGCGTGGCAAGGATGTATGGCGAGCTTCTGGCGGGTATGCACGAGGACCCGAATACGCATCTTCGCAGCGTTTTCAATGAGAATTACGACGAAATTGTGCTGCTGCGTGACATACCATTTTACAGTATCTGTGAGCATCATTTGATGCCGTTTATCGGCTCTGCTCACGTGGCGTATTTGCCCGCCGGTCGCATACTCGGCGTCAGCAAGCTGGCACGGATTGTGGACTGCTTCGCCCGTCGGCTTCAAACGCAGGAACGACTAACCTACCAGATAGCAGACTTTCTTATGAGTAACCTCAAACCGCTCGGCGTGGCCGTTGTGCTGGAGGCGGCGCATAGTTGTATGACAATCCGGGGGATAAAAAAACCCGGCTCAGTGATGGTAACAAGCGCGGTTCGCGGGCTGTTCAGAAAAGACCCGAGAAGCCGAAACGAGATTATGAGCTTGATACACAACCGCAGCAAATAACAGGCGGTTGAAAAGAATCCATCGCAAGAGGCATCGCGTGAATTATGCACAAATTGTGTCGCTACGTGCGGTTCTCGATAAATCCCTTCCTGCCCGCCGAAGAGGAGGGGTTCAATTCATTTGCGTCAAAGCCCGCCGGCGAAGGTTTGTCTGTGTTCCTTGAACTGGGTATTGAGCTGGCCGGCGAAGCAGACCCGGCAACCGGACTTATTGTTAACGTGAGCGACATAGACAAAAAGGTGCGGGCATACGCGGTCCCCCTTTTTGCCGAGAAGATAAGGACGGATTATCGAGCAGCCAGCTACATCGGTTATAGCGAACTGGCTGAGTTGCTGAAATCCACCTGGGAAAAACTTGCCGATAAATTCGGCGCGGCGCGGTTAAGTAAGATGAGCTTGAAGCTGAACCCTTTCAGAACATTGGCTGTGGATAAGGCGGATTGTGCGATGGTTTATTTAAGCGAGAAGTTCGAATTTGCCGCGGCGCATAAGCTGTGGAACGAGCAGTTCAGCGAGCAGCAGAACATTGAGGTCTTCGGCAGATGTGCCAATCCTGCGGGCCACGGTCACAATTACGTCGTTGAGGTATCTGTGAAGTGGCCTGCCAGGCAGGATCTGCGGGCGAGCAATTTTGAGAAGGTAGTCCATCAGGAGCTGATAAAGGCCGTAGACCACAAGAACCTCAACGAAGATGTGCCGGAGTTCAGGAAGACAAATCCCACGGTTGAGAATATCGCCGTGTTTGCGTGGAACAAACTGGTCGGCAGGTTCGGCAATGCGGCGCTGCACTGCGTTACCATCTGGGAAACCGACAAGACCTACAGTTCCTTCTATGGGTAGCGGTTCTCTGCTGCGAAAATAGCGGGACCGATTTTTTGAATAGAGCAAAGCGTGATGAGGAAACCGGATTTTGAGAATCTGCTGAAGGTTCTGCGTCGAGAGATACCGAGCAGGCCGACGCTATTTGAGTTCTTTCTCAACGGGCCTTTTTATGAAAAACTCACCGGGCAAACGCTGGGAGTTGAGGGCAGGGACTGGGTATGGGGGTCGGTCAATCCGATAGTGATAGAGGCGTTTAAAGTGGCCGGGTACGATTATGTCACCGTTCTCGGCTCGGAGATGAAGTTTGAGGCGCCTGAGATTGAAAAGAAGGCGACGATTTCACTAAATGCGGGCAGTGCGATCTGCGACCGGGAAAGCTTCGAGTTGTACGACTGGCCCGACCCCGATGCGTTTGATTATTCCCGGCTCGAGAGCGCCAGGGATTTGCTTCCGGCGGGGATGAAGTTGATAGTTTATGGCCCTTGCGGCATTTTGGAAAACGCGATTTTTCTTGTCGGGTTTGAGCGGCTGTGTATGCTGCTGGCCGACGACCCCGATTTGGCGAAAGACATATTTGACGCGGTGGGCAGGCGGCTGGTCCGCTATTACGAAATATGCGCAGGATTCGATACGGTAGGCGCTTTGATAGCAAACGACGACTGGGGATTCAAGACGGCGACGATGCTTTCGCCTGCGGATTTGCGGCGGTACGTATTTGGGTGGTATAAGAAGGTCGTCGATGTAATTCATAAGGCGGGAAAGCCCGTGATATTGCATTCATGCGGCAATCTTGAGAAGGTTATGAACGACATAATCGACGATACGAAATACGATGCAAAGCACTCATTTGAAGATGTTATTATCCCCGTTGAGCAGGCATACGAAAAATGGGGCAGCAGAATCGCAATATTGGGCGGCATAGACGTTGACTTTATGTGCCGGTCAACGCCGGAGCAGATAAAGCTGCGGTGCGAGGCAATGCTGGCGAGGACTAAGAATAGGGGTGGCTATGCACTTGGTACGGGCAACAGTGTCCCAGAGTACGTGCCATACGAAAACTATCTGGCGATGATTGATTGCGTCAGGGGCCTTTGAATCGGCAAGACCGATAAAAAAGGCGTTTTTGGTATTAGCAGGTGCGATTTGGCAAGGGAGCAGGGTTTTGTTTAGTTGCAGACGCCCTTGTGCTTGCCAGCCGATAAAGCAGTGAACTAAGGATGTGATTTTGGCGTATAGAGTGCGGCTTCTAAGAGAGGTTTTGGGCGCTTGCGTCGTTAAAGCTATGTCCTTGATACGCCGATACTTATGTTATGAATATGATGGCCGGCGTGCAGTGAAACACAGCGGAGCCGGCTTCCACAATTGCCATCCTAAAGGATTAAGGGCACGGCGATAACATCGTCAGTAAGTATTGCCGTGCCATCGCAGGGATGCAGCAGGTATTTTTGCGCGCCCGACGGGGACGGAGTCTGACCAAAATTGGTTATCGATTTATTTACTATTACTTGCCTTTCGCCCCCCTCGGGGTCTAACACGGGAGTGATATGAAAGCGCTGGTTACCGGAGGAGCCGGTTTTATAGGGTCACATCTTGCCCAGCGGCTGGTCGGAGACGGCAACGAAGTGATTGTTGTCGATAACCTCAGCACGGGCATTCTGAGGAACATCGAACATATCAGAACTCGACCCGGTTTCGAATTTGTTGAAGGTGACATTCGAAACGCCGGGCTGATGGAGTCATTGGCAGGTCGGTGCGAGGCGATTTTTCATCTGGCCGCGGCTGTGGGTGTTCAGTTGATAGCTGACAGGCCCGTGCACACCATAGAGACGAATATCGCCGGAACGCAGGTTGTTCTCGAAGCTGCAAACAAATTCAAGTGTAAGATTCTCCTCGCTTCAAGCAGCGAGGTTTACGGCAAAAATGAGGCGGTCCCATTCCGCGAGGATGACGACATCGTTTTGGGCAGCCCGAGCTTGTCGCGGTGGTCTTATGCATGCAGCAAGGCAATAGATGAGTTTCTTGGATTCGCATTTCATCAGCAATACGAACTCAGGGTGGTCGTTGCAAGGCTTTTCAATACTATAGGGCCGAGGCAGACAGGCAGGTACGGGATGGTGGTGCCGCGGTTTGTGCAGGCAGCTTTGCATAATGAACCGGTGCAGATTTACGGGACGGGCAGCCAGACGCGATGTTTCTGCTATGTGGAGGATGTCGTAGATGCGATTATCCGCCTTATGGAATGCGAGCAGGCGGCGGGAAAAACATTCAATATCGGCTCGGACGAAGAGATAACCATCGAGGCCCTTGCAGACAAAATTATCGCAATGACCGGCAGCAAAAGCCGTAAAGAATTTGTCCCCTACGAGGTCGCCTACGGCAGACCAATTGAAGATATGATGCGCCGCGTGCCTTGTCTTGAGCGAATCAGACAGACTATCGGCTGGGAGCCAAAAACCGGTTTGGCAGGGACATTGCGGAAAGTGATTACAGCTTCAAAAACAGGTAGCTTAACCGAAGAGTGATACGTCCGTGGCTATGGTGGCTGACTTGTGGGAAAGCCCGGTTTTGATTTTCACTTGGGACGTGAAGTGATGATAAGGATTATTTGCGTATGCGGTGCCCGCCCGAACTTTATGAAAATAGCGCCTTTGATGCGGGCGTTCAAAAAGAACGGCAGATTCGACACGTTGCTGGTTCATACCGGTCAACATTACGATGAGAATATGAGCCGGCTTTTCTTCGATGAACTCGAAATCCCAAGGCCGGACGTGAACCTTGAGGTCGGCTCCGGCAGCCACGCTCAGCAGACCGCTGAGATTATGAAGCGATTCGAGCCGGTCGTTCTGGAGCACAGGCCGGACTATGTTCTCGTCGTAGGGGATGTGAACAGCACAATTGCGTGCGGCCTTGTCGCGGTGAAACTTGGAGTGAAACTGATTCATGTCGAGGCGGGGCTTCGCAGCTTCGACCGAACAATGCCCGAAGAAATAAATCGTATATTGACTGATACAATCAGCGACCTGCTGTTTGTTACTGAGCAATCTGGAATCGACAATCTCCGGCGAGAAGGTATAGACTCTGACAAGACGCACCTCGTGGGCAACGTAATGATTGATACATTGCTGGCGAATCGTGAAAAGGCACAACAATCAAGTATCTTAAATGAATTAGGACTTGAACGTGGCAAATTCGCCGTCATTACGCTGCATCGGCCGAGTAATGTTGATGATATGAGCAGGTTTGCGGAGATTGTCACGGCGTTTGAGACTATCGAAAAGGAAATGAGGCTGGTTTTCCCCATGCACCCGCGGACAAGGGCCAACATGAAAGGCAGCAAGCTTGAGCAGCGAATCGCGGCGATGAAGAACCTGCTTTTACTCGAACCGATCGGGTACCTGGATTTTCTGTGTTTGATGAGCAGCGCTGCGCTGGTGATGACGGACTCGGGCGGCATACAGGAGGAGACGACGATACTCGGCGTGCCTTGTATGACTTTACGCGACAGCACGGAGCGGCCGGTGACGATAACCGAGGGGACGAACCGACTCGTCCGTATAACCACAGAAGATATTCTGAAGAATTTCCGTGACGTGATGAACAACAGGGACAAATACAGTGCCAGGACGCCCAAGAACTGGGATGGCAAGGCGGCGGAGAGAATTGCACAAATTATCGAACGGGACGGCACGTTAAACGCATCAAGGAGTAATCGGGTCGAGACAAGAAAAGATGTCTAATATAATAACCGCAAAACAAGCTGTTCTTAATATCATTTCGCAGTGGCTTCTACAGATATCCAACATCGTCGTAACCTTCTTCCTAATTGGCTATGCCCTTGCCAAGGTGGGCGAAGAGCATTATGGGGGCTGGGCATCCATAATGTCCATCATTGCTTACCTTGCGGTGCTGGACGCCGGTATGACGATTGCGATTCAGCATTACGTGGCTGCACTGTCGGCAAAGGGGGAGAGGCAAAAACTTACGTCGCTGTTCAGCTCGGCCTACATCGCGTATGGTATCGGTGCCGTTGCGGCATCGTTGATGTGTCTCGTTATATCTTTTTGGTATCATGAGTTATTCCCCAAGGTATCGGCTTTAATCGCCGCGGAGTGCACTGTTACTCTTCGATGGGTCGCGGCCGGCGTCTTCCTTTTTGTGCTCAACCTGCCGATGCAGGGGGCGCTTGTCGGTTTACAGCGGTACTATGTTCGCAATACGATTGAATTGGCAAGTCTGATTGTGCGAGTTCTGACGGTCGTTGTGCTGTTCAATCTGTTTGGATTCTATCTGACTTATCTCGGAACGGCCTTTTTTGCAGCTACGGCCACACGTTTTGTCCTGAGCAGCGTGGCTTTGTCCTTTATCGAACCGGATTTGCGCTTTCGCCCCTCTTACATAAGAACAGAGTCGCTGCGGGAGATTTTCTCTTTCGGGGGACACTCGATTTTCTGGGCAATCGCGACAGTGCTTGTTCGTGACAGCGGTCCCATACTGGGAACAATACTCATAGGTCCTACGGCGGCAACATATTTATACGTTGGCACCCGCCTGGTCGCATCAGTTGGAACCTTTATCTACGGCGCCGGAGATATTTTCCTGCCTATGGCCAGCGCCCTTAAGGCCGCAAACGACAATGTCCGACTCCAGGCCGCGCTTGTTCGAGGCACCCGATTTTGTGCGGCGCTGGCATTTCCTGCAGCGGCGGTGCTTTTAACGTTCGGCCAGGTGATATTGAAGTACTGGGCAAAGTTTGACAATAATGTGGCCTACTATGTTGTTGTTGCGACAACAATAGGAATGTTTGGAACCTGGGTGTTCAAGGTTCCCCTTGCGGTTTTGGCGGGAACCAAAGTTCTTCGGCCTGTCACCTATATGTGGATAATCAGAGTGGCTTTCGGTGTACCACTTGGCGTGGCTATGGGCTATTATTTTGGCGCGGTAGGTGTAGCTGCGGGGCTTTTAACGCCAATCCTTGTTACAAGTAATACGTGGGTTCCGTACAAAGCTTGTCAGAGCACGGGCATTACCGTCGGCAAGCTGTTCCACGACACACTGATTGGCCCGTTGGTTGTGGGCGCGATTGTGGCGGCGGGAGCGTTAATGATTCAAATTGTCTGGCCTGCCAAAAGTCTATGGATTCTCATAACCGAATGTGCCGTTATCCTGATGTTGTTCCTGGCTCTGGTTGTAACGGTGGGACTCGATGCCGCAAGCCGGAAATTAATACTCGCCAAGCTCTCGTTACGATAATCAGGACGCACGCGACCCTGCTTCTATGTCGGCCTGTTGCCAAGGTCGGCTACTTCTTAGCGCCGATTGAAAAAAATTCGATTACTTAAAAGGAGTTGCTTATTGTGAGAGTGCACTTGACCGACCTGCTCATTTACAATTACGGTTGTGAAGCCATTATACGAGGCACGGTTCATATACTTTCACAGGTATTTGGGGACGACCTTTGCTGCTACTTTCCCGAACGTTATCTGGGATACAGCAAAAAGCGTTTGTCGGATATGGGCAATCTTACCATTGTCCCACACAGCCAATTTCGTGCTGCGATTAGATTCGGTTTAAGAAAGCTTGGGCTGCCCTGGTATGACGTGATACGATTCAATACCACACAGTTAAGGTCCTCGGATTGCGTCTTGTCGATGGGGGGAGATATGTACACTTTGGCCACAGGCGATATTCCATGGAACCTGGTTGGGCTGGGCGAGTATTGCTATAAAAAGGGCATCCCCTACATATTGTGGGGGGCAACAGTGGGGCCTTTTGAAGACCGGCCGGACAGGTTGCCTTTGATTACTGAGCATTTAAGAAAAGCAAAGCTAATCTTTGCACGCGATACTGCTACAGTAAACTATCTGGAAAGCAAGTCTATAAAGGACAATGTAAAGAGAGTGGCTGACCCGGCCTTTCTAATGAGCCCCGAGCGATGTGATATTTCGCGGTTTCTGCCGAAAGAAAACAGGCGTCCCATGCTTGGTCTCAATTTCAGTCCGCTGGCAGGAAGATATTACCCGGACAAAGAACAATTTATACGCGAGATAATCAAAACGTGCGAAGCAGCTATCCAGACATTAGGCATCTCTATCGTACTAATACCTCACGTATTTGCGCCGTTTGAGTTCGAGGGTTATGATGATTTACAGTTCCATGCACAAATATATGAAGGTATTGATGATAAGTTGAAAGAACGTATTGGCATCGTGTCGGAAGATATCGGAGCACGCCCGATGAAACACCTTATTTCTCAGCTAAGTTACTACGCCGGAGCCCGTATGCATTCCACTATAGCCGCCTTTTCGATGAAGGTGCCTACGATTTCTCTGGCGTACAGCATGAAAGCTGAAGGGTTGAACCAGGATTTGTTTGGTCATAACGAGTGGGTCCTGAGTATTGATGACTTTACGGCTGAGAGATTTTGTGAAAAGCTGCAACGCCTTATCTCCGAGAAAAGTCAAGTGCGGTCCGTGCTGGAAATAAAAATCCCCCAAATGCGTGAGCTTGCGATGAAAGCAGGCAAATATCTGAACGATACACTTTCAAAAAAAGATGAGTGACAGTTTGGCACATAGACGGACGTTCGTGATGTTGAGATTCTATGAATGGAGCTATGCGAGATAGAGCAAATATAGACGTGGCTGTTTTCGCAGATGGCACAAGGACGTATGGTATTGAGAAAGTTTTATTGTCTCATTATATCGCGTCTCGGGACAAAGATTATGGCTTAAACTTTCGTTATGTTTGTTTGCAGAGAGGCCCTTTGTATGAACACCTTAGGGAAGCGAACGCCGATGTTTATGTGATAGAAGAAAAGGTGCCCTATACGTATCCACCGAATATAGCGAAACTGTGCGGCATCTTGTTATCTCATTTTTGGTCGAGTGTTCGGATTTTCAGACATATCAGGTCCTACTTGAAAGAGACCCGCCCAGATTTGGTTTATACGCACGAAGTGACCTTTCAAATTATTGCCGGAGTTGCAGCCAAGAGCTGCGGGATTAAATCGGTGGGACATTTCCATCGGCTTCTAAACAAAAAACACTATTGGGGCTTATCCAGGATACTCTTGTGCCTTGTGCTTAACGCCTGCCTTGACATGGGGATAGCAATTTCCAACGCGGTGCGAGAGTCCCTGTGGGGCCAAATGCGTGCCAAGACGCGATGCTTGTATAACAGCATAGACGTGGAGTTTATCCGCAGGCGTGCTGAACAGCTCAGCAGCAGCGGCAACTGCCTTAAAGCGGACGTGGTGAGCGTGGGCCGGCTGGTTACAATAAAGAAATACGAGATTCTCATCGAGGCATTGAGCATACTTGCTCAGGAAGGCCTGCACCCGAAGCTGGCAATTGTAGGTGGTCCTGCAGACCAGACGAATTCTTATTACCTCAGACTCAAGGACCAGGTGGCCGGGCTTGGCCTTTCGGACTACGTTTTCTTTACCGATTACGTCCCCGAGCCATACGGGATTATTGCAAATGCCGATGCAAGCGTGCTGTGCTGCACGAACGAGGGTTTTGGGCTGGTCGTGCTGGAATCAATGGCCTGTCGAACAGCCGTCATCGTCGCCGACGCCGGCGGTCCGACCGAGCTGGTCGAACACGACAAAGACGGGCTAAAGTTCTCGGACGACAACCCCGCAGAACTCGCCAAATGCCTGCGTATGCTCCTCCTCGATAAAAGCCGGGCGCACCGACTCGCAGACCAGGCATATAAGAAAGCAGCCAAGGATTTTGATATTGACTCGCACATGCGCTCCTTAAACAGAAACTTCCTTGCTGTCCTGGGTAGATATTAGTCAAGACCCCGGATTAATGTGCAGATATTAATCTTGGCACCGCCGAGCATTGCTCCATAGGCCATCGGCGTTATAAAGGATAGTGGCTGGGTAACTGAGGAATTTCCCCCTTACCCTTAAGTGCGTCAAATGGATAAGAACACTCTGCTATTGTTGGGCTTTTTGGCAGGAACAGCCGCAGCAGGTGTTGCTCTGCCTTTCTTTCTCAAACGACCCTGGCTTGCTGTTTTTCTGCCGTGGATGCTTCCAGTGATGAAGGGATATCTGCTGGTCAACTTCCCGGCTACTCAGGTGCTCGATATTACAGTATTGACCTTTATATTCTTAGCACTGTTTCTGGTGTGTGGCTTTGCATTCAGGAAACTGGCTTGGGACCGCAGTTATACTGTGTTGGTTCTTCTTCATCTTGCCGTAGTGGCGGTCTTGGCTGTTTCATACAGTTGGACGACGGCGCCAAATTATGGCTTTAGAAAGCTCGGCTTATTTGCGATATTCAATACTATCTGCCTAATTCTCGGGGTCTCGGTAGTCAGGTCCACAACAGACGCACGCAAGATAGCTCTGTGGTTCGGCATCCTTGTTTTCTTTATGGGCATTTCGATGCTGGTCTCTCCGTCATATATGATGGGTTATAAGTGGCAGATACGCCAGACATTCGCTGAGACAAGTCCTGGGAATGCTGCATTTCCACTCGCTGTGGGGGCAATATGTAGCTTCATCTGGCTTGAGCGAGGGAAGCGTTTTATGTTTCTTGTCGTCCCAATTTGGCTTGTTACATTCGTAGCGACTTATAAGACCGGCTCTCGATCGATGATAGTCCAAGTACTTATAGGCACGGTCATCCTGGGTCTGATGTATAAGGGTTTACACAGGAAAATCCGCGTGGCGACGATTTTATTAGTCCTGTTAGTCTCCGTCACGGCGTTAATCTCCTATTCGGGAACAGTCGGCGGTCGCGTTTTATCATTTCTTCAGGATCCATCTTACTGGCTGGAGAGGAGCGAGCGTCCGTATCTGTGGGCGGAGGCACTGAAGGGCTTTTACCAGAAGCCGCTCTTCGGGCACGGGGTTGGCGCGTTTGCAATGAACGTCAAAGGCGCGGATATTATAGAATACCCTCACAACTTTTTCCTGGAAGTCTTATACGAGGGCGGCTTAGTGTGCTTTGTGCTGTTCACATTGTTCTGGGTTTTAGTGGGCCATTACCTGTTTCATTGGCGTAGATTGAATAGTCGTTTTGGAACAACGAACACGCTTTATGTTCAGGATTTATGGTTAGCTGTTTTGGCGGCTGCATTTTTATCGACTTCGGTGCACTGGGACATAAGCGGTCAACGGCTATTATGGCTGCTGGTTGGGATTTCGCTCGGGACGACGCGGGCGTGCAACCAGGAGATTGCCCCGGATTGGGAAGAAGACTACTATCCTTCGGATGCTGACCTGCCGGAGAACGAGCAGGAGCTTCAATACTCTGACGTGTAGTGGTGTGGCGTTTCGGAAAGACAATGGCAAAATGTCCGGTCTGTCGAGCAAGCAGCAAAGTGGCGCCTCGGCAAGGCAGTTGGATTCTGTAAGCGATTCACCGGTTATCTATTTTTGTAGAGCATCGGTTGTGAGACCGGACGGCAGAGCCGGCACTGGAGGCCCCGGCCGGGCGACTACCTCTGGGCGACAGGAGAATGTGTTTGAGAATTTTCCACCCGAGCAAAGCTTTGGTGATTTTCTTGGCGCTGAGCACGGTCCAGTGCTATGGAGCAGAGACGGGTGAGCACGGGATGGATCTTGAGGTGAAGCTTCGCTCGCTGAAGCCTTTGCCTAAAGTGCACTACTCATCTCCATTGCCCACAGAACTGATGGAACCTCAGAACAATGGAGCGCTTTATGAGCTGGCGCGTATAATCCATTCTCTAAGTCTATCAGGCGAATGGTGCACCAAGGAGCGAGTTGACACCTGCGTTCGCACGTGCCAGAAGGTAAACAACACGAAACCCAATATCAAAGCGTCTCTTGCCATAAATTTCAGCCCCTGGCACCGCAAGTTTGGCAAGAACCTGCCCCCAACAGATAGAGGGCCTACGTATAAGGAGGAGTTGGAGTTTTTTGTGAGTCGTCTTAAGACCGTCAAGCAGTGGGTGGAGGAAGGCAACAAAAAATTCGGCAGCGAGGTCGCGGTCAGCGCTCTGATTCTTGACTCAGAGCGATTTTACGCGCAGGATGGCAATTCAACATGGAACGATGCGATAAGGGACAATCTGGACCAGATTCACAAACTCGGTTTATCGATATTCCCTGAAGCGCGCATTGAATGGTACGGACGCGGCATTCAGCGAATCTGGGGAGGCGATGGGTGGGGCAGAACGAATTACTTCACCGGCAAAGAGATTAAAGCCCCTCTGTCGTGCGCGCTGTATTCGGTTCCTGAACCGGAGCGGACACAGGAGACATACCGAAGGACGTGTGCACTGGCAGACGAATTAGGGATTAGAGAGGTTACGCCCTACGTTGCACTTGCCTCGGGCTATCGACGCGGACTGGTCAAAAAGCAATATTGGGACTTCGACTGGAAATACGATCTAATATACAGCTTGGAGATAGGAAGTGAGTTAAACATACACTGGTTTGCGGAGCGCCCGAAGCGGTTCGCTCAATACGATCGTGCCACAGTGGTTATATTCTATCCGGCCCCATTTGACAAACGCGTCCCGGGGTGGGCGACCCACTTCATCGCGTACGTTCGAGGCGCTACCGGCGTCGAAGACCTGAGTGACCTGGGATGGAAAGAGCCGACGGATAAATAGTATTCTTCGCCATAACTGACAGTAGCCGGACAAAATGAAGCAGGTTATTGAGAAACAACCCCGACAGAGTGAAGCTGGCCGAGACTTTCGCCGATGCATTGGCCAAGACATCCGGCAAGGTGTGGATGGTATTCTTATTTTTACAGAAAACAGGTTAGGTAATTAAAATATTATGAAAAAGACGGCTATCGTTTACCCGTATATTGCACATTATCGAGAACCTATATTTCGTCTGCTTTGCCAACAGACAGATAATACTGAATACACCTTGTTTTCAGACCGAGAAAATAAGCTTGATACTGTTAAAACGGCCGATCCCCAACTCGCTGAAATTCCTGTTGAACAAAGAGGGCTTCGGTGGAAATTTGTAAAAAATATTGATTTGTCCCATCACCTGTTATGGCAAAAAGGAGTACTAAGCTTGGCCCTTGGCAATGAATACGATTGTATTATCTTTTTGGGAAATGCTTATTATCTTTCCACGTGGGTTGGTGGTTTGCTGGCACACATAAGAAAGAAACGAGTATTAATGTGGAGTCATGGTTTTTTGCGAGACGAGGGGGGTATTGAGGGATGGATTAGAAAGCAATTTTATAAACTTGCTGATGGAATGCTGCTTTATCACAATCGCGCAAGAGATATCATGATTAAAAAAGGGTTTCGGCCTGAAACCCTGTATTTAGTATATAACTCACTGGATTATGATAAGCAGATTCAGGTGCGAAATACAATTACTAATCAATGCCTTATGGAGCTTCGGAAGAAACTATTCGACCACCCTGAGCTCCCTGTTTTACTGTTTATTGGCCGGTTGACGGCCCGGAGAAAATTAGATTATATCATTAAATCCGCGAAGATTTTATATGAACAGAATATAAAATGCAACGTGTTGTTCGTAGGGAATGGAGAGGAACGGTCCAGCATTGAGAGCTTGGCACGGGAACTGGGACTTTCTAATTATGTAGTATTTTATGGGGCCTGTTACAGCGAAAAGGAGCTTGGACCTGTGATTCGTATGTCTGATTTGTGTATTGCTCCCGGAGGGATTGGTTTAACGTGTATGCATTCGCTGGTCTATGGAACTCCGGTGATTACACATGATAATCCAGATGAACAGATGCCCGAATATGAGGCGATTCGGCCTGGAGTCAATGGAGATTTCTTTAAGCAGCATGACATTTACAGTCTTGTGGATATTCTGAAAAAATGGCTGACCTGTAGAAAAAGCAGGCAGGAAATTGCTGAATCCTGCTACGAAGTTATTGAACGATACTATAACCCTAATTATCAACTACAAGTTATAGACGCGGCAGTGAGAAATAAGCCAATCCCTTGAAGAATGTAACCTCTGGTTTGAACGAATATAAGACAGGCACAAGATTCAAGCAGGAGCCGGCGTCATCGAGGTTTGAAACTGACTCTCGACAAGATAAGAAATCTATACGCAGCGGCAGTGTGCCACGGTCCGGGCGTTTGTGCTTTTCGGATTGGGTATGAGCTGCGCAAGAAGCTCGGGCTGTTGAAACGAAGGTTTCCCGTGAACACCTGGTCTGAGCTGAACCTTTCCCGGTGGCTCGGGGTGGAAGGGGAGCCGGAAGATATACTGCAAAAGCACGAATCCAACGGCAAATTGTTTTTCTTCCGGAGTCAAGACCTGCCGAGATTCAATGACGAGAATTCGAAAAGACGGATTATATCCGACGCCGAAGAAATTCTGCAGAACCGGCTCCGGTATTTCTTTGCCAAAAGCCATTACATAGGGCAGGAACCGGATTGGTTTTTGAACCCGCAGACCGGTCGGCATATTTCCGCTGATAAGCACTGGAGCGAGACAGCATTCTTTGACCCCGACGTTGGTGACATTAAATTTATATGGGAGCCGTCCCGGTTTGCCTGGGCATACACGCTGGTTCGGGCTTATTCGGTAACGCGGCTGGAGAAATACGCCGACAAATTTTGGTCTCTTTTTGAATCCTGGATTGAGAATAATCAGCCCAACAGGGGGCCCAATTATGCCTGCGGCCAGGAATGTGCTATCCGTCTTATGGCGATGTGTTTCGCACTGTATGGCTTGGCAGCCGCCAAAGCGAGTTCTGTAGAGAGAAAAATCAAGCTGATTACTGCGATTGCCTTTCACGCAGAGAGAATCGAGAAGAACATCGATTTCGCAATTTCGACACGCACGAATCATTCGTTGACGGAAGCTGCAGGACTGTACACGACAGGGCTGCTTTTTCCTGAGTTCAAAGATTCAACGCGCTGGGTCGAGCTTGGCAAAAAGGTGCTGACACGAGAAGGCCTCAGACAGATATATGCTGACGGTTCGTATATTCAGCATTCAATGAACTATCACCGTCTAATGCTTCAGGATTACTTGTGGGTGATGAGGTTAGGGGAACTGAACGGCGATAGTTTCCGTAAAGAGATAGTATCTCGTGTGACAAACGCCGTTGAGTTTCTCTACGAAAATCAAGATAGCGACAGCGGAAAAGTTCCAAATTACGGGGCTAATGACGGTTCACTGATTATACCTCTGAATAGCTGTGACTATCATGACTTTCGACCGGTGATTCAAAGCTGCTGGTTTCTGGTGAAGCGGGAGAAGTTATACGAAAACGGCCCTTGGGACGAGGATTTGATGTGGCTGTTTGGCCAAAACGCATCTGCTAAGCCAGCAGTGAAGAAACAAAGGAGGTCAATGTCTTTCAGTTCAGGTGGTTATTACACGCTGAGGAGCAAAGAATCTTGGTTGATGTGCCGCTGCCATTCATATCGAGACAGGGTTGTACACGTTGACCCGTTGCATGTGGACCTCTGGGCAGATGGGGTGAATCTGTTACGAGATTCGGGGACGTGCGGTTACTTTATGCCGGAAGAGCCGCAATTGGAGTATTACTTCAAGTCTATCTGGGCACATAACACAGTAATTGTTGATGGAGCTTCGCCTTTGAAGCTTATCTCTCGTTTCACCTGGTGGCCTTTACCTAAATCGAAGCTTTTGAAATTCAGCACGGAGGGAACTCGTGGTGAATGGCAGGGTGAGAATCTGGCCTATTGTCGGTCACCGTGGAAAGTCACTCACCGCCGCCATATCGTTTTCGAGGAAGACAGGTGGGAAATTACCGACGAGATAATGGGACGCGGCGAGCATAATGTGGAGTTAAGATGGCAGGTGGCCAAAGAGGCGCAAGTGATATGTTCCGAACCGCACTTGATTCGCCTCAGCTTGCCGGGCGGATGGCGCCTCGAAGTAAACAACAATGGGCAGATGGATGCTGTGTTGCTGAGGGCAGAGCCAAATGCGGGGTATGAATCACCATTCTACGGATGTAAAGTCCCAAGCGCGACGTTGTCAGTGAAAAACAACGACCAACTGCCAATTCTGTTTCGGAGCATTGTTTGGCAGGAAACCAAATCAGGGTGCTGATGTGCGAGTCTTGTTAATCCACCAATACTTTTACCCTTTGCACCATGCACAGGGCGGGCGATGGAACGCGATGGCTAAAGTATGGGCGGAACAAGGCCACGAAGTCATGGTGATATCAGGAACATACAATATCGCTGAGAATAAGACATACGACTTTTGTAAGGGTAAGCTGTTCGCAATTGAAGACAACAACAGTGGCGTCAAGGTAATACGGGCCTATACAACGGAAAAATACAATAAGAACTTCTTCTGGCGCGCCTGGGCATATTTCACATCCGTCGTTTTTGGATTTTTTGGCGCCTTGCTATATGCCCGTGGCAAATACGAGGTTATCATTGCCACAAGCCCGCCATTGACGGTTGGTCCGCTCGGCGTAATTCTTGCTGCACTAAAGCGATGTCCTTTTATATTCGAGGTCAGGGATCTCTGGCCTGATGGCGCAATCAAAACCGGCGTGGTTACAAATCCTTATATTATCAAACTGATGTACTTTATGGAGAGGACTTCGTATAGGAAAGCTCGCTTCATCAATGCGCTGACGCCGGCATTTAGGGATAGGTTGATTCAGAGTAAAGGAATAGCAGCAGAGAAGATTTGGATGATACCTAATGCGGCGGATCTGGATGTAATCAAGCCAGGGCCTGTAGATAAGGCAATCCGTGACAAGCACGACTGGGGCAATAAGTTTGTCGGTATGTATATGGGCGCACACGGCAGGATGAATTGTCTGTGGCAGCTTATTGAAGCAGCCAAGCTTCTCAGAAACGAACCGGAGTATCTGATTGTCTGTATCGGCGGGGGTATGGAACGTGAAGCGCTGATGCAGAAGGCCGAAGAAGAGAAACTCACTAACATTCAGTTCCTTCCCTCGGTGCCAAAAGAGGAAATCGGCGCTTATATAAATTCGTGCGATGTTTCGTTGATTGTTTTGCAGAAAAACGAAGTGATGAAGGAGGTCTACCCCAATAAGATGTTTGATTCAATGTCGGCAGCCAAACCAATTATATTGGCGATTGACGGGGTGGCAAGAAAGCTGGTCGTTGATGATGCTAAGTGCGGGGTGTACGTGGAGCCGGAAAACGCCGAAGAAATCGCAGATAGTATGCGGATGTACAGGAAGTCTCCCGACCTTGTCCGTGAACATGGGGAAAACGGCTATGAATTCGTTAAAAAGAACTATGCCCGAAGAGAATTAGCCGATAAGTATATGCGGCTGATTCAGAATGGTGTCAGATGACGAAATAACGCTGAAACTCAGGCCCAGCATGACCTCTGAAATTCTGGTGCCTGACCCGGCAATTCAATGGGCTTGGAGCGGGTCTTCGAGAACAGGGTAATGAGCATAGAATTCGTCTTTAAAAAGACAACCGAGCTTTCTTCTCGCGAGCAGAAACAGATTAGGGCTCTCTTCTCGCGTGTTTTCAAGGTGGAGATGAGCGAAGGCGTTTTTGAACGTCGCTTTCTCTATAGCTGCAAAGGTTACTCTTATCACGGTTTAATGCTGCATGAGGGAGATATCGTAGGTTCGTTTACGGCAATTCCATATCGGTACACGTATTTTGACAGGGAATTGACATTTGCTCTTTCCGTTGACACGATGATATCGCCGCAGCACAGGGGGGGCAAGGCAAACCTTGTGACGATGTCAAATCTTGTATATGAAGCATTAGTGAAGGACGACATCGATTTTATTTACGGGTTTCCGAATGAGCTATACTATGCCCATGAGAAGCGCATTCTTGGGACGCGGGATATAGGCAAGCTCAATTACTATGTGCTGCCGATAAACGTCGGCACGGTAATGCGAAAACTTAGGGCGCTGGATTATCCAAGCCGGCTGTTCGCACGTATTATGGCAGAGCTTCCGGCTTCTCGCGATGCGAGGAGGTGCGGGTACAATATAGAAAAAATAAGTGATGAGCAGTTTATCAGGCACAGATATGACGAAAGTTATAGTTTCCTGTCGCTTGACGGCGGCGCACGATGCGCATTCAAGCCATACTCGGAGCAGGGTGGCGTAAATACTTTGCACCTTATCGATGTATGGCCTATGACTCCCGCTGCGATGGACGAGGCGGTTTGGAAGATATTCCAGCAGCATCGCAATTCTGCGGACCTGATACTGTATGTCGGCAAACCGCCATTTCGTCCGCGACGGCTTTTGAAAGTGCCGCGGTGGCTGGAACCACAGAAAATTAGAATGACTGGAAAGGTACTCCGGGAAAGAACTTTTCCCGATTCGATATTCAATATTGAGAACTGGAATGCTAACGTGTCCAATTTTGATGTCAGATAGAATGAAAAACCAAGAATGCTGAATGCGATGACGATTGATGTTGAGGATGGCTGGTCGATTTTTTCCCTCGACTGGCTTTCAAAGGAGATAGAGCCAACGGAGACCGTACTGAAGGATACAGAGAGAATACTTGACACCTTAGCGGCCAAGAGTGTCAAGGCGACCTTCTTCGTGGTTGGAAACGTGGCGGCGAAGTTCCCAAAGCTTGTGAAGCGGATTTCGGAGTGCGGCCATGAGCTGGGGGTTCACGGTTACACGCACAGACAGATATTCAAGCTCGACCCTTCTGAGTTTAGAGAGGAAGTCTCAAAGACAAAGAAGCTTTTGGAGGATATTATCTCCGGCGAAGTTTCAGGCCACCGCGCTGCGGCTTTTTCGATAATGCCTGAGACCAAATGGGCGCTTGAGATATTAGCCGAAGAGGGATTTGCCTACGATTCAAGTGTAGTTCCGTTCAAGAATCCAAGGTATGGCTGGAGGGGCTTTAGCGAGGATATTTGCCGTGTTGATTTAGGCGGGGGATTGAGTATTGTTGAGGTTCCGATGACGGCGATGCGTATTCCGTTGCTGAACAAGGGATTCCTGACGGGTGGCGGATACCTGAGGCATTTTCCATATTGGGTTTTCAAAGGAATTGTGAGACACATTCAAAAACAAAGGCCGGTAATTGTGTATGTGCATCCGTATGAGTTCGGGACGGACCGGCTGACACTGTCTTGCGACCATCTTTCCAAGAAGCAGAAGGGAATCGCTTACAGATACCTGAAGGTTGCGATGAGAAACAGGGAAACCGTCCCTGGTAAGGTCCTCAAGCTCCTATATGATTTTGAGTTCACAACTATGAGAGATGTGGTAAAAGAAGCGTTGGCAGGTTCGAACAAGAGCAGGATAGTTCAGCTCAAGTGAACTTTGGTTCTCAACCAGGGCAGGTTTATTGCTCAATGGAGGCTACAGTATTATCGTGGGTAAATTAGAAGGGAAAAAAAGACCCCCCGTTGTTTTCTTTGCGGTTGCCTTTTTAGCGATTTTGGTAGTAATGTTCGTGGCCAACAGGCGATCTTCTCTTGTGAACGAGATTCGCTTTCCGCTCAACAACGGCATAGCAAATCTGTCAACGTTCGATAACCTTCTGACGGCTGTTTCGAACGACAATAAAATCTACGTTTGGGAGTGGGCCGATACGTCGAAGAAGCCCCGCGAGGGTGTAGTTGAGTCAGACCAGGCCGCCCTTGTCACCTCTGACACGGTTGTATCCGTGCAGCGAACAAATCCTGATTGTGTTGTTGTGTCAGGGCTTGATGCCGACAAGAGTCGCAGAGAGATACCCCTGCCCTTGGGTTCGAACACGGCACATCTGGGTGTAAATCGTGACAGGAGCAGGATAGTTCTTCTGCTGGCACGGTGCAATAATGAGAATTGCAGTCGCGCGAAGTACGACCTGCTCGAGGTATTGACTGACGCCGGACAGGTGCGGCCAATAGTCACCTTCGACTCAGAGCAGAGCAAGCTGGGGCATTTATCCGTATCCGACGACGGAAATCGCATTATTGTTGTAGGAGAGAAGGATAGCCATGGCTGGATGTTTGTTGTGGATGTTAGAGAAAAACGGCTGGAATGGCAAAAGGAATTCCCGGACTTGAGGAAGCTATTCAAGGCAGTCTTCTCCAGTGACGGCCAGACTATCTATGCAAGGGGCAGCGATAGTATGCTGCTGTTGATAAAGACAAGTTCCGGAGAGTTAATTGACCGTCTGTTGCCGATAGAAGAGAACAAGAGCACATACAGCGTCCAGGCAATCCAGACGGTCGCTGCAAGTAACAACGGCAATCTGGTGGCGGCGATTGTTTTTAGTAATATCTATGTGTGGGACAGCAAAACCCGCGAGAAACTCTACACCGCCGAATCGTGGCACAAGGTTATAAGCAGTATGGCTTTTTCGACGGATTCCCGCTTCCTTGCAACATCGGATATGCGCCAGGGAGGAAAAATCCGGATTCTGCGGATGCCTCGTCATTGACGGCGTGGCGATACAAGTCAAAGGCAGGAAATATGCCGGGCAGACATATATGAGAACCAGTCGAATATCGCCGGCGAACGTGATTAACGCCTTCGTGAAACGGCTGCTCGACATAGTCTTCAGTGCAGCAGGTTTGGTTTTGCTCAGTCCCATTTTGGTATTATTGACAGTGGTAATTCGCTTTAAGCTGGGCTCTCCTGTGCTGTTTCGGCAGCAGCGCCCGGGGTTGGGTGGTAAGGGATTTGTGACATATAAGTTCCGCACAATGACGAACCAGCACGACGCCGCGGGGCGGTTATTGCCGGATGAGCAGCGTTTGCCGACGTTCGGGCGTTTCCTGCGGAGCACAAGTCTCGACGAGCTGCCGGAGCTTTTCAACGTATTGAAAGGTGATATGGGTCTTGTCGGCCCCCGGCCTTTGATGATGAAGTATCTGGGCAGATATACCCCCGAGCAGGCCAGACGCCACGAGGTCAAACCCGGCATTACCGGCTGGGCGCAGATAAACGGACGCAACGCAATTCCGTGGGAGGAAAGGTTCAAACTGGACGTGTGGTACGTTGACAACTGGAGCATCTGGCTTGATTTTAAAATAATCCTTAAAAGCGTCTGGATGGTGATAACAAGGCAGGGGATAACTCAACAGGATAGAGCGACTATGGATGAGTTTATGGGGACCGAGGGTAATCTGAAGCACACAGAGGGCAAATCGAAGTGACTATGACGCTCACATACGACGAGGTCGAAGAGATAGGGGCCAGGTATGGCACGCCGTTCTATGTCTTTCACGAACAGGCGTTCCGCAATAACTACGACGAGATAGTAAGGGCCTTTAGCAGCCGGTATGACAAGTTCATACTGGCCTATTCCTACAAGACAAACTATATCCCCTATTTGTGCAAGATTATCGAGTCGAAGGGTGGTTTCGCGGAAGTGGTTTCGCGGCTGGAATACGACCTTGCCCTGAAGGTCGGGCAGGAGCCGAAAAAGATTGTCTTCAACGGCCCCGTCAAGGATTACACGGACGTCGAATTTGCTCTGAACAACCAAACAATCGTAAATCTGGATTCCTGGTATGAGATTGATTACGTGCGAAAATACGCGACCAACAATCCGGGGCGGATTGCTAAAGTGGGGCTTAGAATAAACGTGGACTTGACCGACGATGCGGGCGCATCGCACCTGCAGGAGGGCATTCGCACCGGGAGGTTCGGATTTTCTCCGGAGGGCGACAACATAGCAAAAGTTGTCTCGGAGCTGACCAAAGCCGACAACGTGGTTATCAACTGTCTTCACGGCCACAGCTCGACACGGGACAGGTCCGTGTGGTGTTATGAGAAGATAGCGAGGACGCTTTGTGACGTCGGTTCACAGCACGCACCGGAGACGGTCGAATACATTGACATAGGCGGTGGGATATTCGGCTATATTCCGCCGCAAATGCGGCGGACACAGACGCCAGGTTTTGACGACTATGCGATGGCCGTCTGCAGCGCCCTGACAGATAATCCCTGGATTAAGCGCCGCCGGCCTTATCTAGTTCTTGAACCAGGCGTCGCTATGGTCGCCAACACGATTAGCTATGTGACAAAGGTCGTCAGCGTAAAGACCATAAGGGGCCAGGTGTTTGTAACTGTGGACGGCAGCGCTTTCCATACTAAGCCCACATTTCACAAAATAAATAACCCGGACAGTGTGATTAGCAAGGCCGGAAGAGACCGGCGCGGTGTATATAATGTGGTGGGGGCCACGTGTATGGAAAAGGATTATTTGCTGACGGACGTCGAAGGTGCTTTGCCCCAGCAGGATGATTATATTAAGATTGACAGCGTTGGGGCATATACGATTGTCCTTTCACCGCCGTTTATAAACGGCGCGCCGCCGATACTGGTCGGGCAGGGCGGGCAGTATAAACAGATTCGCAGGAAGCAGAACTTGATGGATATGTTCGGCTGTTTTACGTTCGATTGAAATCAGACACTTGAGAAATCGGGGATAGTGACGGATGAGAATAGTCGGCCATAAAGTGTCGCTGCGTGAGATGGAAAAGGCAGACGTGGCACACAAGGTAAAATGGTTCAACGACCAGGATGTCAACAAAACATTGCTTATGGAGGAGAAGCTGGACCTGGACAAGTCACTTGACTGGTTCGAGCGCACAAGAGCAGACGCTTCAAGACGCGATTTTGTAATAGAAAGCAGGGAAGGAAAACCAATAGGTATTATGGCGTTAGTGCATATAGATGCCGTCCACAGGACGGCTGAGTGCTTTTGTGTGATTGGAGAGAAGGCGTACTGGAGCGGTGGTATCGGCACCGAGGCGCATTTGCTGTTGGCTGACTGGGCCTTCAAGAACCTGGGGCTGCACAAGATTTGGGCTGACATACGACCGGAAAACGCCGCAATTATCAAGGTAATTGAGCGGCTGGGTTTTAAGGTCGAGGGGACGCTGAGGGAAGAGAAATTCATCGGAGGTAAAAGAGTAGATATTGTTCGGATAGGACTGTTGCAGCGGGAGTTTTATGCGGCGCATCCTGAGCTTGAGAAAAAGGGGCAATGATGGTTAACCGAGAAAAGCATCCTGATATCGGTGAGAAAATAAGGACCGTGGCAGTTCTTGGCGCCAGCGGCACGGTAGGAAGTCTCACGGGCGGGCTGATGGCGCAGAACGGTCTGAGAGTTTACTTTTTGAGCCGCACACAAAAGGGTTCCGAACGCGGGCTGCAAAAGGCGATAGCTCAGGCGCGTTCGGAAATGATAGCACGCAACATCGTATGCGGGGATTACGAGCATTTGCTTAAGGAAGCCGTCGGCGAAGCGGACTGGGTGGTTGAGGCGGTTGCCGAAGAGGTCGGCATAAAGCGGCAGATACATGAACAGGTCGAGGCATATAAAAAGCCACAGACAATCGTCAGCTCGACAACATCCAGTTTGCCGCTGACCGCCCTGGTGCAGGGAAGAAGCGCTGATTTTAGAAGACGCTTCCTATCGACTCATTTCTACAATCCGCCCGGGAGGATGCCGGCCTGCGAGGTAACGGGCACAGAAGATACAGACCCGGCTGTTGTCGAGTTTATGCAGGATTTCCTGACAAAACGGCTTCGGCGCGTGGTAATTCCCGTAAAGAACATCGCGGGGTTTGCAGGCAACCGCATCGCTTTTCTGCTTTTCAGCCGAATCACAACTCTGGCACGCGAATTCGGCGTGGAGATGACCGACTACCTGATTGGGCCTTACACCGGCCGGCTTATGCCCCCCCTGGCGACGCTCGATTTGGTGGGTTTGGACATACACAAGGCAATCATCGACAGTCTTAATGCAAACACCAATGACGCAATGCACAATTGGCTTGTCGTGCCGGGCTACATCAATACGATGATTCAAAAGAATCTGCTGGGCCGCAAGACGGGAGGCGGCTTTTATAAGAAGCTGGAGAGCGGCAAATATGTGTTCCTCGACCCTGTGAGTTGCGAATACATCCCGGCAATAGAACCGCACGTGGCATTCGTGGAAAAGGCAAAGCACCTGGTTCGTATGGGAATGTATAAGGAGGCCTTTGAGACAATACTATCAGCACAGGGCAAGGAAGCGGAGGTTGTTAAGGATATCCTGTGCGCGTATGTTGCCTATTCCTACTCACTTGTGGGCGAGGTGACCGACAGCAAAATGGGCATCGAAGGAATCGACAAGGTGATGTCCTATGGATTTAACTGGGCGGCCCCGAGTGTGATTGTGGAGGCGCTCGGCGGCAGCCGGGCCGCGGCCAAGCTGCTTGCAGAGAGGAAACTGACTGTGCCCAAGGCATTGCAGAGCGACCTTAAATCAGGGTTCCGAATTATCAACTCCGGAAAGTACTTTGTGGCCAAATGAACGTATAAGAGAGTAGGCAGATGGAAAACGAGGCGGTATATATTCTGGGCGGTTATCAAACCGATTTTGCCCGCAACTGGGCAAGAGAAAACAAGCATGTAGCCGCTATGATGCGCGAGGCATATCAGGGCAGCATCGAGTCAACAAAGCTGGAGCCCGCTGACATCAAGGCGGCCTTTATTGGTAACTTCGCCGCAGAACTGTATTGTATGCAGGCACACCTGGGGGCGTTCTTTGTAGATTTTGACCCCCGCTTCGTCGGTTTGCCTACGATTCGCTTCGAGAACGCCTGCGCCTCCAGCGCAGTGGCGGCACTTGCCGCGATGGCTTATATCCAGGCGGGCATCTACGACCTGATATGTGTAATCGGCGTCGAACTAATGAAAACAGCCGACCCTGCCAAAGGCGGCGATTACCTCGGAACCGCCGCCTGGTATGAAAAAGAGTGCGCGGGTATAGAGTTCCCGTTTCCCAAGTTATTCGGCAAATTAGGCGATGAATACGATAAGCGCTACGGCCTCGATAACAAACATCTGGCTCGCATTGCCGAAATCAACTACACCAACGCCAAATCCAATCCCAATGCCCAGACCAGAGACTGGTTTATGAGCCTCGAGCACGCCTGCACAACGGGCCATTACAACGCAGTCGTTAGCGGGAGAATCAAGGTTACCGATTGTTCTCAGATAACGGACGGTGCCGTGTGTCTGTATCTCGCTTCGCAAAGTTACGCTTCCAAATATGCCGGGCGTCACGGGCTGAAACTTGAAGGCATTCCGCGAATACTCGGCTGGGGGCATACCACGGCTCCGATGGAATTTGCCAGAAAAGTTGCGGACTCGATAGATGATGAGTTCGTCCTCCCAATGACCCGTAAGGCAATAATGGACGCATACAGCCGGGCCGGCATAAAGGATTGCTGGGACCTGAATGCAATTGAAACACACGATTGTTTCACCACCTCGGAATATATGGCGATAGACCACTTCGGACTCACTAAGCCGGGACGGTCGTGGGAAGCAATTGAAAAGGGTATAATTGAGATGGGCGGCAAACTGCCGATTAACCCTTCCGGCGGACTCATCGGCTGCGGCCACCCTGTCGGCGCTACCGGCGCACGCCAGCTTCTCGACGCACATAAACAGGTTACGGGCACAGCCGGCGATTATCAGGTGCCCGATGCCGGAAGAGTCGCCACCCTCAATATCGGCGGCAGCGCTACGACAAACGTCTGTTTCATCGTGGGGACCAATGGCTGAACTCATAGCGGATACCAATGACGTCAGAATTACCTCGCTATTGCCCGAACATGCGCGGGCCGTAGCCGAATTGCATATATCCGGCATAAAAACGGGCTTTATCAGCTCTTTAGGCGTGGATTTTGTTACCGCCCTGTACGAAGCCATAGCCAAAAGCACATACGGCTACGGCTTCGTGGCAATTATGGCTGGTAAAGTAGTCGGCTTCGCGGCATTCGCCACGGACCTTGGCGGCCTATACAAATCCGTAATCCTCAAGAACGGCCTTCGCTTCATCTTTTCACTGGCGCGCAAGATGCTTTCTCTACGCCGCATCAAGAATGCATTTGAGACAATTTTTTATCCGGGCAGAATCAGCAAGCTGAATGTTCCGCGAGCTGAATTGCTGTCTATAGTTGTGGCTTCCAAAGAACGCCGCAAAGGTCTGGCTACCGAATTCATAAAGGCGGGCTTTGCTGAGGCCGCAGGAAGAGGGATAGAAAAGCTTAAAATACTTGCCGCCGTAGATATAAAGCCAATCAACAAGCTGTATGAGAAACTGGGTTTTGAGCTTGTCGGACAGATTAACAATCACGGGGTGATAAGCAACGTATATGCGGCGAGGACCGACCATTTTGACGTTGTCAGGGAAGAAGTCCCAGGGATGGCTGCTAAAGACCGATTGTTGCTTGTCGGGCGAAAGGGCACTGCGGAAGGTCTGGGTAGTGCGTTTGTTACCTATGGGTGGTGCCGGACAACCTATGCGGTCGTTCTGTCGTTAGGCAGAAGAGGTATTGATGTTCACGTCAGTGACGCATCGTCGGTTGCCATGTCTCGCTACTCGCGATACTGCAGGTCTTACGCCAAGGTTCCCGATTTCTTCGTCGAGCCGGACAGCTACTTCGAGGCAACCTGCGAGGCGATAAGAAAAACCGGGGCCCGTGTTTTGCTGCCGTGCCACGAAGATGTGGGAATCTTCTGCAGACGCAAAAAAGAATTACCGGAAGGGGTCCTGACGTCATTGCCGGATTGGGACAGTTACTGTGTGGCTGAGGATAAGTTTGCGGTCCTGGATGTTGCCGCCCAGGCCGGCTGTCCGACGCCGCTGACCACAAAGGTCGAGTCCTGGACGCATCTGGAAGACCTGTCGGGGTCAATGGGGTGGCCTGTGGCCCTGAAAACCCACATAGGAAACAGCGCCAAGGGCGTGAGAATCGCCCACAATCGAGAGGAGCTTCTTGCCAAGTTCAAAGACCTCGTGGAAACGTTCCAGCTTCCCCGGGAAAGATGGCCTTTTTTGCAGGAGTTTTTGCCCGGGGACGCAGCGGGCGTGTGCATGCTGTATCAGAACGGCCGGTGCGTGACCAGCTTTGCCGAGCGATATCTGCGATGCAAAGAGCCGGGGAAATTCGGAACCTCTACTCTTCGAGAGCCATTCGAAAACCAGCAGCTTGTCTCGCGAGCAATATCAGTAATGGACAAATTGAAATGGAACGGCGTGGCTCATATCGATTTCGTCGCGGACAAGAATGGTGATTTCAGATTGATAGAGGTCAACCCCCGCTTGTGGGGGGCGCTGGCTCTGTCTATGTTTTCGGGAGTCGATTTCCCTTATCTGTGGTATCTGACGGCAACGGGAGAGCCAATCGACAAACTGGTCGTCTCGAAATACCCGCCGATAAAGTGCAGGTGGATAGTCGGGGACTGTCTGGCATTTATGGAGCTTACTAAGCGAGGAATGCTGGCGGAAGCGATGCAGATTCTGCTCCCGCGGCGAAGATGTTATCACGACGACTTCGTCTTGTCAGACCCGTTACCATTTCCGTTTGAACTGACGGACTACGTGGCAAAGTTCTTAAAGTCAGGTGGGTCGGTCAATCCGGTGACCGGCGGAATGGTGCGCTGAATTCGGCCCAACCGTGCCGTGAAGTCCTGTCATCTTAAGATACCCCTTCTTCCAGACCGCAAACGCGGACACAAGCACCGTGACAGCGCATACCACAACTGCGGCGAATATCGACAGCAAGACGACCACAAGTCCCACGACGGCATACATTGCCGTCAGGCCGTAGCAGAGCGCAACGGTCTTTCTTATAGACAATCCCCTGTCCATCATCTGGTCATAAATGTGGCCCCTGTCCGGGACGAATAGGGGTCTTTTGTTAATTATTCGTCTGGCGAACGCCACGGTGGTATCGAGTATGGGCAGTCCGAAAATGACGACCGACGCCGCCCACCATTGCAGCCCCCCTTCTGAGAACATTATCATAAGAACGGCCATGTTCACGCCCAGCAGCAAGCTGCCCGCGTCACCCATAAATATCCTTGCCGGATGGTAATTGAAAATCAGAAATCCCAGCACGCTCGGCAACAAGGCAAGGCACAGTGTGACCTTCACCGCGACGGCGTCGGTAGGGTGGGCATACCACGTCCCCATCAATGTGGCAAGCAACAGAAAGGCAGCAGTCATTATCGCAGTGACGCCCGCACACAAACCATCCAGGCCATCGAGTAGATTCAACGAGTTCGTTGCGCCGAGAACGAACAGAATCACAATCACCGCCTGTGCAATAATCTCGGTTGTTTTCGAAAGCCCCCCCACAATGCCCGAAAGTTCCGGCGTTACGCCGACAGCCACGAGGATTAATGCAGCAGCGGTCTGGCCAAGCACCTTCTGCCACGGCCTTATATCAAAGATATCGTCGAGGCACCCGACGATTACTGCGACGGCACTGGCCGCAAGTATCCCAAGGCCCCATCTGAAAGCAATCGAACCAGCGTAAATTTCAGGTATAAACAGGAAAGATACCAGCATCCCGGCAAGTATGGCGGCAAACATCGCAACACCACCCAGGTAGGGAGTAGGTTGCTTGTGCGTTTTGACGCTATTGTCAGGTTTGTCAACGACGCCGAGCCGAGGAGCTATTTTCTCAGCCAGCCAGGTTGCGGCAACGGAAACGACGAAAGCGACAGGTATAACGGGCCAGAATTGAACCGGCCAGGTAAGCGGTGCTTCAGGGCCGACGATATTATTGAACATTCTGTTATTCCTGTCTGGGGCGTCTAAGAGGTACAATATTAGTGATACTTGCGTGCTTTGTCCAGCCCCGCACCAATTTTGGGGATGTGGGCGACGGAGGAGGCGGCTATCTTGTGGACTCAAAATTGGTGCGGGGTTTATTATGGTCCTCATCCTATGTATCGCAGAGCATATAGCGTAACAACGGCATTACTGATGCTTCTCCTGTGCCGGCCGCTGCCCGCGTTGGAGCCGAACCAGATTCTTGTGATTGTCAACGGGGATATTGAGTCCTCGGCAGCGCTGGGGCGATACTACTGTCAGCAACGCAATGTCCCCAAAGAGAATATCCTGGCCCTGTCTTTGGGCAAAGCACTCAGTAACACGATAAGCAGGGACGAATACGACAAGAGTATTGCCGAGCCGATTCGCAAAAGGTTGGCCAACGGCGAATCAGGTCAGATAATCAGATGTCTGCTGACGACATACGGGGTGCCCTACAAGGTCGGCCCGCGAGGCCCCCTGAAAGACCGGCAGGAGCAGCTCAAGCAGTTCGAAGCGTCAGCCGAGCAATATGAAAAGGAGCTTAAAAATACGCAGCCGGGGGCGACAGGTGAGCAGGCCAGAATCAAGCGTGAGCTTGCGAGAGCTCGAGGCGAGATTGACCGGATTATGGGCAAAGAGACGGACGCCAGCGTGGACAGCGAACTGTCAATGGTGCTGTTTGGGCCTTACGAGTTGTTCCGGTGGCAGCCGAATCAGTTGAACAAGAACGCTGTATATCCTGAAGGCCTGACTTTGACGATTATGGTTTGCCGGCTGGATGGCCCGACGCCGCAAATAGCCCGTGGCCTTGTCGATAAGGCGATAATGGCGGAGAGGACGGGGCTGCACGGCGTTGCCTATATCGACTCCCGCGGAATTCCCGACGACAAACAGCCATATTCCCCTGGGCACTTCGACCAGACGCTCCGCGACCTTGCAGTCCTGCTGCGGCTTCGCACTACTTTAGAGGTCAAAGAGGAGCGGACCGAAAAGCTTTTCGAACCCGGCAGTTGCCCGCGAACAGCAATTTACTGCGGGTGGTACAGTTTAAAAAAGTATGTGGACGCCTTTGATTTCGTTGACGGCGCAATCGGACTTCATATCGCCAGTTTGGAAGCGGTTGACCTTCGGGACCCCAACAGCACACAGTGGTGTCCGGCAATGCTAACCCATGGGATTACTGCGACGCTGGGCGCCGTGGCTGAGCCATATTTGCACGCGTTTCCAAACCCCGAAGAATTCTTTCTCGAATTGCTCGACGGCAAATGCCTTGTTGAGGCGTTCTGCCGCACGCAGCCGTTCTGCTCCTGGCAGTTGGTCTTGATTGGAGACCCGCTTTATACACCTTTCAAGAGGCGGGTTGCCGGGGAATGACGGTTATTGCTGTGTTTCCGGCCGCTGGCTGCGGCAAAGGAAGGTAGCCAGATGTGTCATTGTGACGACGGCAATAATCGCCAAAACCGCAAACAGCAGGTCAGTCATCGCAAAGGGCCTGCCCAACAGCAGCGAACCGGCCTTCACGACGAGCAGAAAACCAGTAGGAACGCCAAGGGCCAGCAACAACCGGGCGCTCAGGGGCTTAACCGATAAATGGATTTTCATAAATTGAATCCATGCTGCCGTGAAGCCGCCGTAAGCGAAGACGTGAAAGGCGGCGTCCGTAATCGGCACTAACTTTGACAAATCGGCCCTTGCGAGGTTCGTCAGCCCGAAGATTGTTATCGCCAACACCGCCAGCAACGCCTGCCAGAACGCCAGAAAAGCGAATATAACCAACCCCGTCAATATCCCCTCCGCATTGGCAACGAAATCCCACACATCACACATCCTTCCCACATAGGGTTGCAGCAATTCATCCAACCCTCCGTAGGCGGCAGCCGCAAAAAGAATCAACCACGCCGCCCCGCTGCGCCAGCTTACCTTCCTGTCGGGGCTGATGGAAAACCACAGCAGAAAAACCAGATCCAGATACGCGAGGAAATGAAGCCATTTGTCTGATACCTGCGCCTGGTAAACTATTTGCGGTATCGGTATATGCGCAACTATAATAAGCACAATCCAGTAAGGCACCAAAACCGCTATCGTTATTTTCTGTCTGCGCGTCAATCTCATAGTAACCTCTGTAAGCGCTTCATAATCACAAAGGGCCGACATACACCTCTGAATTTTTTATTGATTATTGATAATTTGCCAATGGCAGTCATAATAATCAATTATCAATTATCAATCATCAATTTAAGGACTGGAGCAATGAAAAATTTTGGAATTTCCTGGTTTTGCAGAATGGGATTTTTAACGGTTTTTTGTCTGGCGGGCCTGTTTGTTCTTGATATTCCTGCGTTTTGTGAGGCCCAGAGGCGGTCGCGTGCGGGCGGGGCGAAAGTGGTTCAGCTCCCTGCACCGAATCTATCGGGCACTGTGAGCGTGGAAGAGGCAATCGGTATGCGGCGAAGCGTCAGGCAGTTCGCCGACAAGCCGCTCAACTTTGTTCAGATTGGGCAGTTGGCCTGGGCCGGACAGGGCATAACCGACAAGCAGCGGGGACTTCGCGCCGCACCGTCGGCAGGGGCCTTGTACCCGATAGAACTTTATTTTGTTATGCCTGACGGCTTGTTTGTTTATCGTCCCGAGGAGCATTCTCTGGTGCAGCTTTCCCAGTCAGACCTGCGTAAGCAACTGTCGTCGGCGGCCCTGGGCCAGGGACCGGTTGAGGATGCGGCCTGCGATATCGTCATTGCCGGGTCCGTGAGGAAGCTTGCAACCAAGTATGGCAACAAGGCGACAAGATTTATGCTTCTGGAGGCCGGCCACGTCGCTGAAAATATGCAGTTGCAGACCGTGGCATTGGGTCTGGCGTCGGTGCCCGTCGGCGCCTTCGATATGAAAAACATCGCCAAGACCTGCGAATTGTCAGGCGATTTGGAGCCGCTTTTGATTGTCTGCGCGGGTTATCCCCTTGTGAAACAGGAAACCGATAAATCACAACCAGGCGACAAAACCACTGCCAAAGCAAAAAGGGCCGTCCTGGTCGTCCCCAGCGTCAATTTCGCAGACGTGGAACTGTTCGAGACCCAGCGAGTTCTCACTGAGGCGGGCATCGAGACTGTAATTGCAAGTTCAAAGATTGGGCCGTTGCAGGGGACGCTCGGCGGGATTGCCGCCTCTGAGGTGGTGCTCGACAAGGTGCGTGTCGAGGATTTCGATGCGGTTGTCTTTATAGGCGGGCCCGGGGCCGAAGAATATTTTACTAACCCGGCTGCACTCGGCATCGTGCGCGAAGCGGCCGCCAGACGCAAAGTCATCGCAGCGATAAGCATTGCTCCGACGATTCTGGCCAATGCGGGCGTGCTCAGGGGCGTGCGGGCAACCGGCTTTCTGCCGCAGCGCGAGCAATTGCAGAGAGGCGGGGCACAATACACGGGTGCCCCTGTTGAGCGGGACGGTTTCATAATAACCGGCAGTGACCCATCGGCGGCCATACCCTTCGCTCAAACAGTCGCCGCCGCCCTTCAGGAAGGACGCCCAAAGCCGGGGAAAAACCCGTGATACCGCCGCGCCTACTTTGAATTGTTCCAGTGGTTGTAACGGTTCGTGATTGGCAGGCGCCTGTCCCTGCCGAACGCCTTGGGCGTGATTTTCACCCCGGGCGGCGACTGCCTTCTCTTGTATTCGTTGCGGTCAACCATACGGATGACCCTGCTGACAATGTCTTTGGGCAGGCCCTGCTCGATTAGCTGCCCGGCGGATTTGTCTTCCTCCACGTATCCTTTGAGAATCTTGTCCAACAGGTCGTAATCGGGCAGCGAGTCAGTGTCCTTTTGATTGGGGCGAAGCTCGGCGGTCGGCACCCTGTCTATAACGCTTGCGGGTATTATTTCCCGCTTGTTTATGTCGTTAATGTAACGTGCGAGCTTGTACACCATCGTCTTGAAGACGTCCTTTATGACGGCAAAGCCGCCGGCCGTGTCCCCGTAAAGCGTCGCGTAGCCCACGGCGATTTCACTTTTATTGCCGGTGGTCAACACCAGTGCCCCCCACTGGTTAGAGAGCGACATCAAAATGGTGCCTCTGATTCTGGCCTGAAGATTTTCGTAGGCGATGCCTTTGCTGTCCCAGCCGGGGACCTGCTCAAGAGAACCGTTGAACTGCTGCAGCACGGGACCGATGGGGATGGTCATAAACCTGATGCCTAAGTTTTTAGCGCATCCTTCGGCGTCGCTAATCGTCTCGGGGCTGTTGAACTTTGAGGGCATCGTGATTCCGATAACGTTTTCGGCGCCCAGCGCCGCAACTGCAATAGCCGCGGTCACGGCTGAATCTATCCCGCCGCTCAGGCCTACCAAAACCTTGCTGAAGCCGTTTTTTCGCACATAGTCTTTTGTCCCCAGCACCAGCGACAGGTACATCTCATCGAGCGCATCAAGCTGCCGAGACGCCGAAGGTTGAATGGGCCTTACCGAAAGGGTCTCACCTTTGGTGTCAATATCCGCAATGAGCAGGTCCTCTTCGAATGCCCTGGCCATAGCGACGATTTCGCCGGACGTGTCGGCAATAATGCTTTGCCCGTCAAATACAAGCTCGTCCTGCCCACCCACCAAGTTGCAGTAGCAAACTACACAGTTGAACTCCTTTGCGCATTGGCCGACAATCTTTTTCCTCGTCTCGATTTTGCCTAAATGAAACGGAGATGCGGAGATATTCAACAGGAGGTCTATCGGCCCCGCCTTTTTGAAAAACGCGCTGAGCCAATCGATGTCCCATATATCCATACATATCGTTACGGCGGTCTTTATGCCCGCGGGCCTGATTATCAACGGCTTGCCGCCGGACTGAAAATACCTCTGTTCATCGAACACACCGTAGTTGGGCAGCAGCCCTTTCCTGTAAACAGCGCTTATCCGCCCGCCGTGAAGAATAGCCGCGCTGTTGTAGGTGCTGCCGCGGTAAGAATCCGCGAAGCCGACCATTATGGTTATATCCGGACAATCGGCGGCAAGTTTTTCAACGGTTAAATGATTGTCTTCCAGAAAGTGTTTTTTTAAGAGCAGGTCTTCCGGCGGATAACCGCACACCGCAAGCTCCGGAAACAACAGTAATTCCACTCCCTCCTTTGCCGCCTGGCCGTAAATCTCCCGCATCCTTTCAGCGTTTCCTTCAAGGTCACCCACCACCGCATTAAACTGTCCTAATCCAATGCGCATCTGAACTATCCCCCAAAAATTGTTAATCAAGGGCATTGGGTCGGCGATTATACAAGATTGTAACTTAAATATGATGCACAGCAAGCCAACTTCTACTGATTATTTATGCCCCTCTACATAAACGCTGACTACATAGTTATCAAGTGATTCATTCTCTTCCAGAACATCCATGACAGACCTGGCTATTGGGTCTTTTGTATCGGGGGCTATGCACGCGGAATTGCCTTTGGGCGTAATTTTCACGCATATTAAGCCGGACGACTCCACTGCTTTTTTATAATCATCTACAAGTATGGCTCCAGCCACGCAGCCAACGTAGGCCGCAATGTTGTCCTGAACCTTTCTGGGCAGCTCTTTTTTCAGGGCAATATCTGAAATCGCTATCCTGCCCCCCGGCTTCAAAACCCTGTGTATCTCCCGGAAGACCCTCGATTTATCAACCGACAAATTTATAACACAGTTACTTATAACTACATCGACCGATTCGTCGGCCACGGGTAAATTTTCTATCTCGCCAAGTCGAAACTCGACGTTCTTGACGCCATTCTTTTGCGCATTGTCTCTTGCCTTTTCAATCATCTCTGGAGTCATATCCACGCCGATTACTTTACCCTTGGGGCCTGCTTTGGATGCGGCAATAAAACAATCGAACCCGGCCCCTGAGCCGAGGTCGAGCACCACTTCGCCTTTCTTTATCTTTGCCGATGCCGTCGGGTTTCCACAGCTTAGCCCCAGATTGGCCTCAGCCGGGACAACCTTTAATTCTTCTTCTGAATAGCCAATGGATTTGGCAAATGTTTTGGCTTCCGAGCCGCAGGTGCCGCCCGCCATCGGCAGAGCCGACGGCGAGACCTCGCCTAAGGGCGGGCACCCACAATTCTGCTTTCCTTTGGCTATTCTGCCGTATGCGTCTCTAACGATTTTCTTAATCCTCTTTTTGGCCATATTTCTTTATCCTTAAATTATTACGTTTCTTTTGCCGACCACCGGCCTAAGAACCGACTTGCTTCTTCAAACGCTTTAGTATTTATCGCGCAATACACCCACTTGCCTTTCCTTTCCGTCGTAACAAGGCCGGCGTTTACAAGCTCTTTTATATGATGAGACGCCGTTGGAATGGCGACATTCAGCGCTTTAGCTAAATCCTTTATGCAGGCCCCGTTTTGGCACCGTATTGCCCTGCCCCTGAAACGGCGCTGCTTGTCATAGATATACAGCAATATCCCCAGCCGGCTCCCGCTTGAAAGAGCCGCAAAAATTTTACTTAAAGATTCAATACTCCTTTTCATGTCGCCTCTTTCTTTGTCAGTTAGACATTTTTACAACTGTCTAAATGATATAAATAAACAGCCCAACGTCAAATACATTTTCTGAGAATTTTCTAACGCTATCCCCCAAAAGGCCGATGTCAAACCCGCGTTATCGGTGCTTCGCACCGCGCTTGTTCTCATCCCGCCGACAACCTGAGTCTCAAAGGTTAATGGTTTACATCGGTATATATTCGGCTGATTATTTCAAGTAACCTTCTGCGACCAGTCGTAGATTTATAAAATCGTTCCTTTTGTCGTGCTTCTTTCAAAGTAGAGTGCGTTTCGACATAGATTACTTCATATGGGCGGTATGGGCGACTGGATAGCACCTTACCGTCATTATGTTCTTTTAAGCGTTCCTCCACATCAGCCGCAACGCCTGTATACGTCCTTGTCCTGTCTCTATTCAACAAAATATAAACATTATACATTTTGTGTCTCACCTTTTGGTGGACATGTTTTTTGTCTCATCTCTTGGTGGACCTGTTTACTTTGAAACGGACCCGCCTCACCCAATTTGTGAAACAAATTGGGTGGGCGAGGTCTCGCCATTTTTATCTCACCCTCAGGTGAACGACATCTTTTTGTAACGGACCCGCCTAACCAAATTTGTTCCCAAATTTGGTTGGCGAGGTCTCGCCATTTTTTGCCCACCTGAAGGTGGACAAAAAATGGCGGAGAGGGCGGGATTCGAACCCGCGGTACTCAATAAAGAGCACACCGGTTTTCGAAACCGGCTCGATCAGCCGCTCCGACACCTCTCCGAGACAACTGAATTACTGATTATTTACAACTTGTCCGGCGTAGCTTTAGCGTAGCCGGATTGATTATTCTGGTCAAGGGATTATTGAAAGCAAACAGGTAATTACCTACAATTTCAGCGTTTTGACTTTTAGGACTTGTAAGGGCGAAAAATGTATATCATACCGGCTATCGACCTTCGGGGCGGCAAATGCGTCCGCCTGATACAGGGCGATTACCACCGCCAGATTAACTACGAGGATAATCCCGTTAAACAGGCCCAGGAATTTATCCAGCAGGGAGCCCAGTGGATGCATATTGTTGACCTCGACGGGGCAAAGGTGGGAAGGCCCGTAAATACCGAGACCATATCGGCCATTGCGGCTTTGGGCAAACTGAAAATCGAGGTCGGCGGAGGCATACGAACCGAGCAGGACATAAAAAAGCTCCTCGATTTGGGGATTGAGCGGGTGATAATCGGCACACAGGCGGTCAACGACTTTGAATGGTTCAGCGATATGGCGAAGCGATTTCCTGATAGACTTTCGCTTGGGCTTGACGCGCGTGGCTCGCATGTAGTTACCGGCGGCTGGGGCACCGAAAACCCCAAATCACTGCTGGAGCTTTCCCGCGAGGCGGCCCGGCTGCCAATAGCTGCCATAATCTATACCGACGTCACCAAGGATGGAATGCTCGCCGGACCGAACTTCGAAAGGACAAAAACTCTTATTCACACTGTTCCGGTTCCCATCGTCGCCTCAGGCGGTGTTACAACCGTCGCTGACATCAAAAACCTGGCCTTACTCGGTGCCGCTGGCGCGATTGTCGGACGAGCCCTATACGAAGGCACAATTACTCTCCTCGATGCCATAAATGCCGCAAAAACACCCTAATTAGCACCAATGCCCACTATATTATAGGACGACAGTATAGCACAGGCATATTTAGGTGTATTATCACCTAACATCAATGGCGTTTTCGCAACTAATTCTGCATCTCGCTGGTTGCGCCCTTAAATTAAAGCCCCCCTGCCATCTTTGTCTAACATATAAATCCCGACTTTCCGCTTTCCTCTGTTCCACATGAAACACTCTCTGTCTTGCCGAGGGCCTTGAACCATAGGTCATCTCCTGTGAGGAGGTTTACGCCACCTATGTTGCCTGATGTAAAAAAATGGACAAGCTTAGTCAAAGAGATAAAACAATCTATGCCGTGTGCGAACAGGAAGGGCGGAGAATGACATATCATTCACTTGCGTCCGACTGGCAAAGCGTTGACGGCAACCGATGGCTTCGTAAACTCTGCCTGTGATGGGCGGTGATTTTTATCCAACCTGAGTGATGTCGTTGGGCCCGCAATGGAAAACGCCAATGTGGAACCTACTTCAACCAGCTCAATGCGCAAGGAGCGAGTTAAAAGTTCCACGTGAAACATTTTTTCACGAAAACGATAAATTTTGCCTGGCAACGCTGGAGAATTTTCGCTAAAAACACCGAAATATCTTGAAGAGGCGTCGGACTCAGCACTCTGACAGGAGAACCCGACACCACGGCGGATATAGAATTGATCCTTAACTATTGCAGGAGCATAGCTATGAGTCAGACAATCGAAAAACCAAAACATCTCGGCAGAGGGTTGGCATCGCTTTTAGGTCCTATAATGTCAACCACCCAAGAGCCACATTTGCCTATCTCGATAACTGAAATTGGCTCTAACATCCCCACAGATAAGAACTTAGGCAATTCGCTTCGGGAAATAAAAGTCGATGACATACGGCCAAATCCTTACCAGGTTCGTTTCATTTGGAACGAACAAGAGCTGGCTGATTTAGCACGGTCAATCAAGGCAAACGGTGTTATACAACCCATTATCGTTCGACCAGTGGGTACCGGCTACCAGCTTATAGCCGGCGAGCGGCGCTGGCGGGCCGCGAAACTGGCTGGCCTGCAAATGGTCCCTGCCATTGTCCGTCAAGTCAAGGACAATGAGCTACTGGAGCTGGCCTTAGTTGAGAATATCCACCGGGCGGACCTGAACCCTCTCGAGCGGGCCAACGCCTATCAGAAATACTTGAGCACGCTATCTCTGACACAAGTCGAGGCGGCGTCACGGCTTGGCGAAGACCGGTCAGTGATAGCTAACTACTTGCGGCTGCTTGACTTACCAGCGGAAATAAAACAGATGTTAATCGATGGGCAGCTAACTATGGGCCATGCTCGTGCAATACTGGCTTTGCCCACAGATGAGCTGCGGCGGAAGCTGGCGAACCGCGCAATGGCTGGCCGGCTGAGCGTCAGGGAAGTGGAACGATTAGTGCGACAGTATCTGGCCGCCAATGACCAGCCCCGGCGCGCCGGGGCAAGAACAAGGCCCGCTCATATCCAGGACCTCGAAAGCCGGTTAAGCAAAGAGCTTGGCACCAACGTGGCGATTGAGACACGCAAAAACGGTAAATGCGGCAGGATTGTGATTGAGTTTCAATCGCTCGAAGAATTTGATAGAATTATACAGCAGATAGGCGTAACAAGTATGGATGAAGTATAAAGAGCACACAAACGACGTTTCCCAGGGTATTGGCCCTTTTGGGGGACCGACGAAAGGTGTTGAATATGAGGCGATGTAAAAAGATGATAAATGTTACCGACCTGAACTGGCTGAAAATCGACTTTAAGAGCTTTCGCGGTTTATTGTTCCTGAGCGTAGTCGGGTCTTTGCTGGGCTTGTGTCAGCCCCTGTACGGACAGGGAACTTTAGCGGAGACGGCAACCGCTGTGGGATTACAGGAGGAGTTAAACGGTGGCGGCGCTCAGCCGGCCGCACCTAAGCCAGCGGCTACATCGAAACCGGATGCGAATGCCGCCGCGGGAAAACCAATCATAGAGAGACTTGAGAAAGTAGCGCAAAAGCTTATGCAGTCAATGCAGAACGGCAGTTTCAACAAAAGCGACTTTTCTGCAGTTTGGAACAACAAAGTGCCCAAAGATGTAAACTTTTCGGATGGCATAAATACTTTAATACGACCGGTTTTTGAGCAGGCCGGCAATCCGGAAAAACTCGGCCAAGGCAGGATGGTCGGCCCCAACAGAGCGATATTCCCCGTGCAATGCAGCAAGGGTTCGCTGAATATGACCGTTTCAATCAATCCGCAGGACAAAGTAGTCGAATGGACGCTGACGCCATCGCAACAGCCCAGCGGACCTGCTGCCGGCGAAACCCTGCAAAGCCCGCCTCCGCAAACACGACCCCATAAGACAGTCCACGGCCTGTCAGAGGATACCAACATCCCTGACATAAACGACTTCAACTCCTTCCAGCGGGAACTCAACCGGATAAACATCGAGTCCCGCAGCGAAGAGGAACAGTGGCTTGGACGACTTGAAAAAAAGGTGGAGCTGGCCAGGGCGATAGACGAGCTGGTCGCTGCACAATTGAGGTTCATACAGAAACTCGCCGAATCAGGGGACGCGAACCAAACCGCCAAGGCGATAGACCTGGTATTGAGGCAAAGACAAGACCGACTGAACAAGCTGATAACCAAACTTCAGGATGAACTTAAAGAGGAACGCCAGCAGCAGCCAACCGAGCGACGCGATAGAAGGACGCCCAGGGCAGGCGATACTTTACAGGACCAGCCGCGCGCCGGCGAGCGCGTTACACCACCGAGACGCGCAAGGGCAACCACACCCGAATAATGAACTATTGACACACCCACATTCGGCAATCAGAACTTGTCCGCCGCGACTCGACTGAGCCCGTCGAAGTCAGGCGGAATCTTATCCAACTCAAAACTAAACACTCAAAACTTAAAACCAATCGCCTGCTCAGCTTGGCATCCTGGAAATGATTTCTTTCATTTCTGATGCGTTAAAGCCGCGCATAGTCTGAGTCTTGACGTTCCCAATCGACGCTAATCCCAGCAGCACACTAACTACCGTCTGGTCATCCGGGGCCTCCAGAATCATCACGACATCGTATCTTCCCATCGTCCAATAGATTTCTTTGACCGTCACACCTGCCTTTTGCGCCGCGGCCTTGAATTTGCCTGCCCTCTCAGGAGATGCCTTGAATTCCTTTACTCCCTGTTCTGTCATATTCACTAACGATATGAACGTCGCCATAATTTATCTCCTTAAACACTTGTTCGCTGTTTACCCGCCGTAGGCGGGACTAACGACCAACGACTAAATACTATCGACTAACTGCCCTCCCTTACATCTTTTTCTTGCAAATTCCTTGTCCGCCTCGGCAAGGACTTCTGCAAGCCCTCCCCCAGATGCGACACTTGCCCATTGAAGCAACTGCTCTCGTCCTGAATCCTGCGGCCTTCTGTCTTCTTTCTTATCCGCTCTGTGTTCTCCGCGACAAGGTCGGCGTTCGGGTCGAAACCGGGAAGCAATCAGGATTGAGCAAGAATATCCAAATCAATAATGTAAATCTCAGTGTACGGCTATTCTATAATTATCTCCGCAAACAACCTCAATCACTTTCCCACTTTCTTTATCAAATACGCAACGGGGAGGTTCAGACGCGACTTTAGAATGGGGAAATATCCATATCTCAGTTTTCAGACCCCGGTCTTCAAGTTTCGCTATCTCAAGAGGTTCTCCCATGATGCTCTTAACCTGCTCCTTTGTGAATCCTAATTCAATCGTCTTAATTCTGGCTTCAACCGTTGCAAACATGGGCTTGCGGCCCAGGTCATTAAGCAAGTCAATAGCATTTGTCTTCCTATCTAGTCGAAGTAGAAAGAAGATTGCCACTATTGCTACCACAATCACTGATAAAGAAATCCCAATAAATGTTAATATTTTATTTCTGTTCATTTCTTACCACTTTACTTTTTACCAAGTTCTTCCCTATCTTTAAAGTACTTATTCAGCGAATCCTGCATAGAAAAACCTTTTCCTTGGTAATACTCCTCATAAAAATCTGCCCCCAAGGCATTTGATAAAAAGTCTTGTGCATCGAATGCACTGTCGTAGATGCCTTCTCTCCATTGTTCGCACTCTATTAACAAGCCAACGAACTCTCCCTGCGGCCCCACAACCAGAAAATGTCGCATATCAATGACATGCTCTGGATTGGCTGGATCTATGATGTATCTATACTTGGCTGGTCCCCCGGCACCAGATTTGGTACCCGAACCTTTTAACTCTGTCTGTAAATCTTCCAAGGTCTTTCCTTTAGCGTATTCCACAAACGTCGTGAATGAGACGGCTTCTTCTTTGTGGCGACTGAGATCCTCCGGATTGCTGAAAAATATCTCCAGCCACAATCCCTGTGGGTCTAAATAATTTATGGGATTATTCTTGACATAGGAGTATAAGTGAAAGCCAGCATAATATCCTATCGGGTCTACCTGCAAAAATCTACCGATAGTTGGCGAGTAATATCTGGCACGGTAATAGTAGTTTCCTGTCTCGTAGTCATATTCTCTGCCCGTGAACATATACCGATTGCCGACGGTACTTGTACGGTTCGGCTTGCCGAAAACGTCATAACTATACCTTTCGACAATCGGCGACAACGTCGTTCCTCCCGGCGGGTCCGCTTGGCCAAAATTATTCTGACCCCAGCCGACTATGGAGCCGGTGCTATTTAAAGCAAGCGAATGACCGCTTGCCCCTGCAGCTATCGCAATATAATTACTTCCGCCCGGCGGGTCATCAAAAAAATCATCTCCCCATTGGACAACTGTGCCGTTGCTCTTTAAGCCGACCGCGTGCGCGGCACCCGCCGCGACAGCAATATAGTTGCCTGCTGGCGGCTCCGGTGGCTGGCAAATTGAGCAGCTCATATGACCCCAGTGGACAATAGATCCATCCTTTTTTACCGCAAGCGACTGATACCCTCCCGCTGAAATAGCTACAAAATCATTGCCCTCGGGCGGTGTTGCCTGGCCTGCCCATACTAATGAACCGTCATCTGCCATCATATAGTTACTGCCCCAGCCGACGATAGACCCATCGCTCTTTAACGCAAGCGAATGATAATAACCTCCCGCCGCAATAGCAACATAGTCATTGCCCGCAGGCGGCGTCGCTTGGCCGTAGGTATTATCACCCCAGCCGACTATTGAGCCGTCGCTCTTTAGGGCAAGCGAGTGGAAACACCCTGCTGCAATTGCGACAAAATCGTTTCCGGCAGGCGGTGCTACAAAATTACCCCATTTGACAATGGAGCCGTCGCTCTTTAGGGCAATCGAATGGTAATACCCTGCTGCAATTGCGATATAATTATTACCGGCAGGAGGCGTTGCCTGACCAGAACTATTGTCGCCCCAGCCCACAATTGTGCCGTCGCTCTTTAACGCAAGCGAGTGGTAACGCCCCGCTGCAATAGCGATATAATTATTACCGCCAGGCGGCGTCATCATAAATTCACTTTTCAAAGAACCATCGAACCGCTGAACCATTACAGCCGCTCATAGAATCATACTTCATAAAATTTTGAATTCGAACGAATTTTCATATACACCGATCTGCATAAGCAACTATGTAACTTATAAGGCTACCAATCTGAGGGAATCTCGTTTCTCTCTTCGCCAAAATAGAATTTTAAGTAATGCTTGATTGGCTTTTTTAAGTTGACCTTGGTTTCTCCCAAGTTTTTATCGTAGTACCATCCCCCCTTGTCATTTAGAACGTTACTCTCGTTGCTATTCCCCGCTCTATCGGACAGGTATTCTTTAAACTGTTTTTTCAAAAGTTCCGATTCCGAGTTTTCTGTAGCGTATTGCTTTAACTCGGATAGAGAAGCCGGAAACCTGCCAGTGATATTCTTGAACTTGGCTATATTTTCTCTATTCGCTTTCATCCCGAATTTTGTCCAGATAATTCGCTTGTTATAAAAATCAACACCTTCAAAAACCAATACCAAAGCTATTGCGAGCAGGCTTGTGCTGGCAATAATAATGATATGCCGTTTTTTTAACCATCTCATTTTTTCACCTCTATAAATTCACTACCAAACCAAGGCCATGTTTCATCTATAATAAGCCAAGGTTTTGCTGTCCCCGTATAGCCAAAGACATGGGAGTCAGGTAGCATGTTTTTGAAATGTGAAGCTATAGAATCGCTCCCTGCGGCGGTGTAACAGCCCTCAAGCTGGACAATCGCATTCTTATCAAATGTGCTAGTTATTAAATTCTTTAATGAATCAATACCTATGAGCTCATCACCCCCTGTATATGAGTCGGTGATTATACCACCTTCCCCGATGGCCAATCCGTATCCCTCCTCAAAACCATGACCAACATATTCGAAAAACATAACCTTCTCGCCAGAGTTGCTTATTTTTTCTAATAGGTCTCTAACTTCGCCAGCCTTTGACACTTTCACATGCGTTACACTACCACTGGTTGTTACTATTGTTATTGCAGCTTCACCCTTTTTGCTCGCTATTCTACCCGAAGGATCTATCAAATTTACAGGATCGTTGGAGCAATAGGAGTAGAGATTCATGGTATCATAATACCCAACGGGGTCTAATTGTAAGAATCTTCCAATCACCGGCGAGTAGTAACGGGCGCGGTAGTAATACAGCCCCGTTTCAGCGTCGAATTGTCGGCCGGTGAACAGGTACGGATTACCGACGGAACTGCTCATATTTACACAACCATACACATCGTATGCGTAGCTCTCGGTGAGATGACCGGCAGAATCACTGAGGGCAATTACACTGCCGAGGCCATTGTAATGGTAGTAATAATCCTCGCTGCGGTTGCCATCAGTGAGCCAGGAATCAGCGAGGGCTTTCACGTCCTGCAAATCTATTACGTTATCCGCCACGAGGTCGGCATTGGGGTCAAAGCCAAGGTCGTTAATATCCAATAGCCAGCTTTGGGCAAAGTCGGCGAAATCGCGATGATTGACGATGCTGTCTTTGACCATATCCGCTGAAGGCAGGACAATGCTCATACGAATTGTTTCGTCTATACCCGTGCCATACAGGAATTTACGACGAAGTTTACCTGGGCCGTCGTATTCGCATATTATCTGGTCGCCGTCGTATAGGTATTTTGTTATCGTCCCGTTGACGTTCTTGCTGATTCTCCTGCCAAACGGGTCATACTGATAACTTACGCTGACGCCGGTTCTATTAGCAGTCATTAGCCGATTCTCGGCATCGTAGGTATAGGTATTGTTCCCGTCATAAGTCAGGTTGCCGTTGCTGTCGTAAGAATACACAACGCCATTAACCAAGGTGTACTGATTGAGATTATTTGTTGCATAATTGGTTGTGCCGCCCGCAATGACTGATGAGCGATTGCCGGCCGTATCGTAATTGAAGTTTGTGTCTGCTGCGAAGAAACCCGCCGGATAATCAGCGCCGGTCAACTGGTATATCTTGTCGTAACTGTATCGGTGCAGGTTGACTCCATCTGTTGTCATCATCAGACGATTGCCGACCTTGTCATAACTGTATGCGAAACTTCGGCTTGAGCCGGTCATTTGATTGTCCAGCGTAAGTAATCTGTTAGCTATGTTGTAAAGATATGTTGCCGAAGTGCCATTGGCGAACTGTGCGCCTGTCCTCCGCGACAGGGCGTCGTAATCATAATGGGCGACCATCGAGCTATCATCATCGCGGATATAGTCCAGGCGGTTTAACGAGTCGTAATCGTAAGTTACATAAGAACTGTCAGGATAAGTCAGTCGCAGACGATTGCTCCCGGTATCGTATTGATACGAAACATTTTTGCCGTCTGGATACGTAACACCGGATAGCCGACCGACGCTGTCGTAGCCGTGCTGAATTGTTCCTGTTGAATCTGTAACGGCCTTCAATCTTCCCGTGAGGTCGTAAGCATATTGTATCTGCTGTGGCCCCGGAAGGGTCTTGGTTTTAAGCCGATTAAGCGGGTCATAGCCATAGCTAATGGTTTGAATACCTCTGGTCTGCTTTTGCGATACGTTGCCCGCCAAATCGTAGCTCAACTCCTCGTATGTAGAATTCGGGTAAATCGTCCTTTTCAGCCGGTTTTGGCCGTCATATTGATAGGTGGTGGTATTGTTTTTGGCGTCTTTCAGCGTATCGATGCTGCCGTTGGCGTTATATGTGTAAATGACTGAATTATTGTCGTTGGCGTCGATGACCTTCCCCAGTCGGCCTGCGGCGTCATATAGGCGCGTGGTAGTATGGTCTTCGGCGTCTGTCGTTTTCCACAGCCGGTCGAGGGCATCGTATTGGTATTCCGTCACGTCCCCGTTGGGGTCGGTGACGGTCCCAATCTTGCCCGAGAGCGTATACGTATAAGTCGTAACCTGCCACTGATTCGGGTCGCTGGTTTGACGTCTTAATTGCTTCAAGCTACCGTCAGGATAATACTCATAAGAGGTAACATAATTGAACGGCGAAGGGGCTGTTACTTTGACTAATCGGCGCATAGCATCGTACTCAAATGTGGTTTTGTTGCCTCGCGGGTCAGTTGTTGAGTTAACATCGCCTCTCGCGCTATAGGTCATTGACGTGGTGATATTGAGTTTGTTTGGCTCAACACCATAATCCACGACGGCGCTAATTAAATTGCTACTGGTGTCGTATTGATATTTTGTGACCATACCATCCGGGGCGGTAACGGTTTCGGTCTGGCCATGAGAATTATAGGTGAAAAGTGTTCGCGGGATGTTTCCATCGACTGCCGGTTGGTCTATCTCCTTCAGCTTACCGTTTGAATAATATTGAAATGTGGTGATTCGGCTGTTGGGGTCGGTGTAGGTCGCTACCCTGTTAAAGTTCGGCTCATAAGTGAACGATTCTACAATGTTCGGCTCGCCTGAGCCGGCTACCGGTATCTGAATGCCTTGCAGAACATTATGATTGGCGTCATAGATATACCGTGTGGCGTTCCCTCTCGGCTGTGTTACGACCGTCTTTCGTAACTGGCCATCGTATTGATAAGCGGTCTGATTGCCCAAGGGATTTGTCTGGGTTAAAACTCGACCATAGTCATTAAAGGTATAGATGTTCGAATAGTTGCAGGGGTCAGCTTCTTCTGTTCGATAGCCGGTATAGTAGTATTGGTAGGTGAATCCATTGGCGTTGGTCTGTGTCTTTACACGTCCCAGCAAATCGTAAACATTCGTCACGAACGGGTTGTTCGGCTCCGTCGGGTAATATATCCTCGTGATTTGACCGTCATTATTGGGGTCATAAACGAATGTAGTTGTAAATCCGTTAGCGTCGGTAATCGTTGTTAGATTGCCTTTCGCATCATATCCAAAGCGGACAGTCCTTCCCACCGAATCGGTTACGGAGGCAATGTGATTTGCATCATTTAGGTCGTAAGTCAGGTTAAGTGACCTGCCAAGCCCATTATTGACCTGCGACAACTTGCCATTGATACTGTAGGTGTAGTTAACAGTATTATTGGGGTCGCTCCACGTGACAATTTTGCCGTTAGTGTTAAAGTCAAGACATTCGCCATACTTGGTTTTTAAGAAATATCTGCCATCCGGCTCCAGTTGCAGCTTTGCCGCTTCGCCGGGCGGGGGATTATAATTACCATCGGTTAATCTTACAAACTGCATACTGTTACCCGGCTGGTCAACGGTAACAACATTATTTATCAAGCGGTCCATAAACCAGCGATGGGCCATTGTCGCTACGGTAAGCCGCAGGTTTGTTTTGGTTGAGGAAAGCAGGTCTGTGCTGACGTATGATTCAACAATGCTGGCTGCGGCATCTATCGGGGAATCCGCTCCAAGTCCCTGAAATCCGTCGCTCGATAAAGCAGCGGAAATACCAAGATTATGTTTCCAGCCCAGCCCCAGCGGGCCGTTGTCTAATGATGCACCGGAATTGTATGAACGTTTGAAATCGATACTGAATGGGTAACCGCCACTGCCGATTGTCAGGTCAGTGTTCTCATAGAGATAATCTCCCGTGACCAAGTCAATGGGTTCGGTGCTCGTAGCATGATCCCCGAAAAACCAGAAAAATGGCGAATAGATACCAGAGAGTAGCCAAGCGATAACACCAAATCCTCCATTTAATTGGCCCGAGATAATATGGGCAATCTGGTCCTCGTCCGGACTTACCGCAAGAAATCCTATGCCGCTCCAGCTTCCTTCACCAAGGTCACCATCCTGTGGCAGAATTACGCGCCATCCGTAATCAATATACATCTCAACATTGGAAAGCTCCCAGGAATCGTAGTTTACAAGCTGCCCTCTTACTGTGCTGTAATAATTTGCACTTGTGGCATCAAAAATCTTGTTGTTGCTTTTGCCGTTGGCGATATCCACAAGCTTAACCGTTGATACGGCGCTGTGCGGCTGAAGCTGCTCTATCACGCCCCATTCAAAAGCGCTACTCTGTCCGCTGCTGACAAAAAAGCTCGCCCGCTCTTTCACCTGGTCGCCGGTATTGCTGATGACGCTGCTCAGGCACATCGGCATATCAATATAGGGCGCGTCATTTTGCCCGCAGATGCCCAAGGTATGGTGGTCTATCGTTGCAGTATTGGCAATCCGGTCGGATATTTGACTTGCGCGGGAACATTCTGCAAGCCAGGTAAACCCAACCATCGCCAATGATTCACCCAGCACCGGCTCTGATGTATCACTGCCGCCGGCGTGACGATTCTGCTTTAGAAACCTGCGATGCTCTTCTATGATTTTTGAACCGGTGCCGGCCCAGCCGTTGACTATCAAATATGACCCGCCCGCGGTTATGTATGCCGTCTGGCTATCGTCACAATACCCCCCTCCTAAAGCCGCGTATGGATGGTCAACTGTTAGAATAACGTCCGGAGTAGTGCCCGGCGTAGTGACCAGCCCGGTAGCCAATACACTCCCATCCAGGGCAAGAACCGGCTGGTTGGAAGTGTTGTAAAAGATAGTCAGACGCTTGCCGTAAATCTGGTCTGAATAGACCGTTGTGTCAATCCCTCGATGCCGTATTCGCAGCGATACCTTGTATGAATTCGGAATCTCCGTCCACTCATAAGTAATCGACCTCTGGTTTGGCAGTGACGTCTGTCGCGGCACTGTTGAAGCAGGCACTATGGTTCGACCACCGATTATCTCTTTCAATGTGGCCGCGGGTGAATTTGTCCTGATGTGGTTTATCAGATTGGTGCTGTATGAGCTGAGGTCTGCCGTCAGATTCGGCTTATTTATATCCTTGACGTAGTCCGTTTCAATGGTCGCCCCCGCGATGGCTCTGGCCAGAAATGCGTTGGGGTCATAACCCATCGCCGATTGTAAATCTATACCTGCCGTTAAAGAGTAATTTTTGAAGCTCGGGTCAAACACGTAATTTGTGCCGCTGATATTTACCTTTACCCAAACGTGGTCCAGGTCAACGTATGCCAAACTGCCGTCCCCATATACATATATCATCGCCGGTATTCCCGCTGAACCGAGTAACATACCGATAACGTCCGGGTCATTTGAAGTACCCAGCCAGCCGGTTATTTGCGTCGGGTCCAGCCGAATAACGCCGTAGACGTAATTGGCGGTGAACCCTGCCTGGCGAAACAGGGCCACAAGCAACGTTGCCTGGTCGAAATCGTTGCCGCTGCCGTCCAGCAGCGTCATCTCCGGCCCCTTTACATAACCGTAGATAGGCGTGTAACCAATGTTATCTCGCACAAATTTGTAAATAAGGTTCGGGTCGTTTCTCAATCCACGCGCCAATTCTGTGATTCTCACCCCAGTGCCGACCCCGCTTATCCCAAGCGTTTCGATTTTGGACGCTGCGCCTGCACGTTCCTCAATAACCTTACGTGCATCGTCGGATTTGACAGGTTCGGCGTGAATGTTTCGACGGCTCGGAACTGCCGCCAAAGAAGTCGAAATCACAACCGCAATCAAGACCAAAGACGTGAATAGCATTTTCTTAACCATTTTTCTGTCCTCCTAAACTAGCGCGAAAATAAGCGCAGACAATTCCTTCTTTCGGGGGATTCTACTGAATTGCAAGTCCTCCGCCTGACATGCCCTACTCTCAAGTGTGTTTTGCTTTTCATAAAACGGGTGTTCTCTTTAAGAAAGAGCAATCTTGTTATACCTCAATAATAAATCCACTGGGATTGTCAACAAAAATTTCATAAATCTTGGCACAGGAAAGGAACCCGCCTGAACGGCAAAACCACTGCCGCTGCGGAGGGTGGGAGTTGGAAGCTTTAGCGAAATAAAAAAGCCCCGTGGGTCACACGGGGCTTAATTAACAAGTAACAGAATGCCAACGCAACGAAAGTACCTGACTGGTCCCCGAATGTTTCTCGGGCACCCAGCATACGCCTTACGGCGGATACCGTCTAAATTATCCTTTAGAAAGGAGGTGATCCAGCCGCAGGTTCCCCTACGGCTACCTTGTTACGACTTAGTCCCAGTCATCGGGCTTACCGTAGACATGCGTCTCCTTGCGGTTGACAACACGGTTTCGGGTACTCCCGACTCCTATGACTTGACGGGCGGTGTGTACAAGGCTCAGGAACACATTCACCGCGACGTAGCTGATTCGCGATTACTAGCGATTCCAACTTCATGCAGGCGAGTTGCCAGCCTGCAATCTGTACTGGGGCGACTTTTTTGCGATTTGCTCCACCTTGCGGTCTTGCGTCGCTTTGTACTCGCCATTGTAGCACGTGTGAGGCCCTGGGCATAAAGGCCATGATGACTTGACGTCGTCCCCACCTTCCTCCGGTTTAACACCGGCAGTCCCGCTAGAGTCCCCGGCATTACCCGCTGGCAACTAACGGCAAGGGTTTCGCTCGTTAAAGGACTTAACCCGACATCTCACGACACGAGCTGACGACAGCCATGCAGCACCTGTGCAAGTTTCACCCTTGCGGGCAGCCCCACCTGTTTCCAGGCGGGCATCCAAGCATGTCAAACCCAGGTAAGGTTCTTCGCGTTGCTTCGAATTGATCCACATGCTCCACCGCTTGTGTGAGCCCCCGTCAATTCCTTTGAGTTTTAGCCTTGCGACCGTACTCCCCAGGCGGTCTACTTAACACTTTCGCTTCGGCCGGGACGGCGTCAGAACCTCCCCAGCCTAGTAGACATTGTTTAGGGCGTGGACTACCGGGGTATCTAATCCCGTTTGATCCCCACGCTTTCGTGTCTCAGCGTCAGGACAGGCCCAGTGCAGCGTCTTCACCGCCGGCGTTCCTGTTGATATCTACGCATTCCACCGCTCCACCAACAGTTCCCCGCACCCATACCTGCCTCAAGCCAAGTAGTACGCGAAGCAGTTCCCCGGTTAAGCCGGGGGATTTCACAACGCGCTTGCCTGGCCGCCTACACACGCTTTAAGCCCAGTGATTCCGAACAACGCTCGCCACCTCTGTCTTACCGCGGCTGCTGGCACAGAGTTAGCCGTGACTTTTTCTGGCATAGATCAATGCCGCACCAAACCAAACCTTGTGTAAAACACCTTATGAGTGAATGACACAAAAAATGGTTTGGTGCGGCACTTTCTTAAACCTAAAAGCGGTTTACATCCCGAAGGACTTCCTCCCGCACGCGGCGTCGCTGGGTCAGGCTTTCGCCCATTGCCCAATATTCGTTACTGCAGCCCTCCGTGGAGGTCCGGGCAGTGTCTCAGTCCCGATGAGGCGGGCCGACCTCTCAGTCCCGCTACCCGTCAAAGCCTTGGTGGGCCATTACCTCACCAACAAGCTGATAGGCGATAGGCCGCTCCCAGGCCAACTCATTTTTGGTCAGGCACCTGTCGGCACCTGACGTTATTCGGTATTATCGCCCCTTTCGGTAGTCACGCACTCATTTTGGAATCTCAAGCGATATCAATTTGCATAGCTCTCGAAAAATACGAGGGCAGTATAACAAAATTGGACGCAAGAACCCAAAATGAGTGCGTGACGGCGCTGTTCCGAAGCCCGGGGTACGTTACCTATCTATTACGCACCCTTTCGCCACTAACTGGCCCGTTGATTGCTCAAAAGACCAGTCCGTTCGACTTGCATGTCTTAGCCACGCCGCCAGCGTTCGTTCTGAGCCAGGATCAAACCCTTCAGTTTGATTCTTCGATCCGCCTTCGCTAAAGCTACGGCGGACAAGTCCCCCATCGCACAAGGCAAGGGCAAACAAGTCCACTTCACATTAGACAAAAACGGAGGTCGTCTTAAATAGTCCGCCATAGCCCTGCGGGCTAAGGCGAGACTTAGGCTCAACACTCTCATTTGGCACACACATCGAAAGTGCTGAATAACCCCGAACACATCGGTTCAGGGCTACAAATTCGCCCCACGCAGTTTTCATCGTGCCGATACTGGCGCTTTCGAAAACTAGACGCGGGGGCTATCGCACTTTCGCTGCTGTTTGGCATAACTGTTAACTTGTTAAAGAACAACTTGTGTCTTGTAAAGACACCAATGGCCAAGCAACGAGGTATAAACATTGCTTGACCATCGAGAATCGCAATTCTACTACAAATACGTGTATCGTCAAGAGGGATGTTGAGAAAAATTAAAAAATTTTTGTTCGCCACAAAGACACCAAGACACGAAGGAATTGCAGGTCTTAACCACAGATTACGCAGATTACACGGATTTTTCACCGCAGAGACCGCCGAGAACGCCCGCCACGCCGCATAGCGGCGGGCGAGGTCTCGCCAAAGGCGGACAGAGATTCATATTGCCACTAAAATGAACCCTTCTTCGCTCACAGAGCTACGCAGGGCAGGCAAAAAGGGTTTTAATCGCGGATTACGCGGATTTCACGGATTTTAATCCAAAAACACTGAACGTCGAACATAAAACATCGAACGTCCAACGCAGAACGCAGAACAAAGGCACCATAAAGACCCCCCTGCCTACTGCTTGCAGGGGCAGGCAAGACACGAAGGAATTGCAGGTCTTAACCACAGATTACGCAGATTACACAGTTTTTAACCAAAAAACACTAAACCCACCTGCGGCGGGCAAGCATCGAACGCAGAACGAAAGAAAGCCACCACGAAGACCCTAAGGCACCAAGTTATTGGGGTTTTTGATTAAAAGTGGGTCCCCTGTTTCAGGACCAAAGAAAAAATCTCTCGGGGATGACGCTTCGCGTCAATTGCTGATTGATGATTTAAGCACCACAAAGGCCGGAAAACGTCGGTCGTCCCGCCTACGGCGGGTAAAAGTCCTTCGGCCTTCATTGTGAAGCCGAGCAAAATACTGCCGGGGCCAGCCCCCCGCCGTTTTGCTTCGTTTCGCTGCGCTCCACAAGGCGGAACTACGCATAACGAGACGCAGGGGCTTCGCGAAACGAGAACGCAAATTACCTATTTTAACAAAGGTAAGGTGTTAAACGGGGCAGGGTGACAAGAATTGATACTGTGGGCCGTTTTGCCACGAATCCCCGCTTAAGACCTGCGGGGACCCTCCGTTTGCTAATTCAAAAGAAGCTCACCTTGAGGGCAGGCAGGAAGGCACAAAATGAATTGCGGATTTAACGGCTAAAGGAATTGAGATTTCTTATATGCAAACTAAGGCCGATATAAGTAAACGTTATCAGCATCAAAAAATAAGCGAAAATATGAAGTGCAGTTCAAACCAAACAAAGTTCTGTTTCCAATATCTGGAGAAATACCTACCCGAAATTGTAAGCGTAGAAGATGCCCATTTACCTCATTGATATGAAGCCACAGGTCATGAAAGTGACAGATAATGCGTTGACCTGTATCGGTTGGAATACGAATAGTGTCAAGGGCATTCACTCTAGGATCGTTTATTCCAAGTGTGTTAGCAGTAGGGAATGATAAAATGGTGATACGGAATCCGGTATCCACTTTCCCAAGCACAGGAGTGGGAGTTGCTTGTCCTATTTTGGACATATCGAGTGTTACAAACGCACCTTCTATATCATAAGGGAAACGACGATACAGTTTATTACGGGCATAACGCGACATTACATGTCTCCCTCGGAGGGCTCAGGTATAGATACTATCGTAGGCCTTGCAAGAGGAAATTTTGATTCGACTCGTTTTGCAAGCTCAGCAAAGCCGATATCTGAATCAATCTCCTTCTCATAGAGAACAGCCACGAGTTTACCCGGATATTTTTTCATAAGATAATTGAAGTTCTTATGGACCCATTCGCTATCCGGGTTTGGGATACCTCTTTCCGGATTTTTTTTGAAACGTTCGTAGGCCTTGTGTATTGAATCGCGAAGTCGTTTATAGTGGTCGGCACGATCGATACGGGTTTTTTTTTCAATATAATCCCAGGCTCCAGCTTTCATTGCCTCCACGCAATTAGAAATTTCGGGTACATGGGTAAATACTATGGCCACAGATGACTTACCAGAAAGACGTTTTATAATCTCTATTCCTTCATCGCCTTTCGAGCCGAGCTGCATATCAACTATAACAATATCGAAAGGTTTCTTGGTTTTATCATCGAGAGACTTGTCGAGTTTCTCGATAGCTTCACGGTCATTTGATGCTTCTTCGACATCAAAATTTTGATTATCTGGGCCCTGCGAATTTTGAAGGGCTTCAACTATATTTTCAAGGTCGTCAGGATCGTCATCTATCACAAGAACTCTCATAAAATAGCCTCTTTTGAACAACTAGTGCCGTTTCTAAAAATAAAGTATCGCTTTTGTCATTCCCGCGAAAGCGGGAATCCATTGAAAATAAGAGACTTATGTAAAGCTTCAATTATAAAAAGTTATATTACCTTTTTAGAAACGGCACTAGCAGGTCGGTCAATAACGAATTTTCTTTTGCTATTGTGATAATACTCTAAATATCTTACCACCGCTAATTTTTTCTTTTTTCAACAATAAGAAATCTCAATTTTTTTTGAGCGTCTCTTCTATAGGGAGCAATTCGTGAATCCTTTCAATTGCATCTTTTATATCGTTCCCAATTTCTGTAAAGTTTGGACACTTTTCACATTGCTTACGTATTGCCTCGGTTACCGCAAACTTCCAATGGTCGATAGTTCTGTGGTCAATCTTTTTCCGTTTACTTTCCTCTCGTTTGGCAGCGGTCAAACTGCCAAGTAAAGAACAATAAACTGCTAAGATTTCCTGTTGAGTTGCATCCATTTCCTTTTCGGTAATCGCGGTGTCATTAAAAAAGATTCCTTCGATATTTTGAGATGGAGGCATCCGGATAGCCGTCATTACAAGCCAGCCCTTTTTAAAATCTTTATGCTTTTTCAATATTGGATCCCATTCTGTAAGCATCCAGTCAGAGAATTTCCTCCAATGCGGGCTTTCACCTATTTCTACAGCATTGAGAAAAGATCGTATGATGTTGGGATTATTGAGAGGCCCATCGCTTTCATTTGTGGTATTCCCCAGTGAATCGGTGCCGAATGTTCCTTGCCAGTTATCGCCCGTCTTAATATACATTCCACAACGCTCTACCTTTAACTTTTCTCTTGCCAGTTCAACTGAACGCTTGTACAAGAAATCAAGGTCTGTGCATTTAAGAAGCTCATCTGCCGCGGCCACGGCTGTATGTAGATCATCAATCAAATTTTCAAATTCTACTTTAAATTCAGTAATATCCTCGACTATACCATCAAAATACTGAACTTTTCCATTTTCGAGAATAGATTGAGCAGTTACTGATCCCCAAAAATATTTCCCATTTTTTCTTTTAAAATGAGTTTCTTTTCTCTCGAATCGTCCTTTCTCTATCAACTCGTTTGCCTGACTTATTCTCCTAGATGGCGCAGCATATACTTGGCTCACGGGTATTTTACAGAACTCCTCTACCGAATCGTAACCGAACATATCGGCCATTGTCTGATTTGCCATTACAAAACTCCCATCACTGCCGGCAGTAGCTCTATAAACACCTACGGGCAAGTTTTGTATGAGGTCGCGTTCTCCACGTTTTACAAAGGGCCACCAACCTTTCCCAAGCATTGAGTATCTCCAAAATAGTAAGCGTCGCTTCTACCTCTTCATTATTGAATTATTTACTAAAAAAAGCAAGAGGAATTTGCCTGACGATCGTTGTTTCGCTCGAAGATATATCCGTGAAACGCCCAACGAACTCAGAATAAATTCGGGGGCTAAATTTTAACCAAAATTAAGCATTGCAAACTCCCCGTGGTACTTACGCGCCGCATTGCCCCCGCAACCTCGCTGAAACGAGACTACGCCTCATAAAATGAGGCTACGCATTTCCTTCGCCATTGCAATACGAGGCTTCGAAAAAATACGACGCGGGGGTCTTCCCCCATAACTTTTCCCTGCGTGAAAAACGGCATGAGGGTCTTCGTTTCACTACGACGCTGCATTACGATGGTCTTATATCATTGGTATACTCATCCCTCGAAAAGTTAAGTCTGGCAAAGTCGGCATGGTATTGGATTGCAGCTCGATCATACGCTTTAGCGGCGGAGAGTTCGGAGTCGAAGTAGCCGAGCCAGAGTTTTCGGCCATTGGCACGGATTGCGGCAAACCATTTTTGCTTACGCTTGCTAAAAGAGACGCCTCTGAAACGCGATAAGGTTTTTGATTTATCTCTTCGGCTGTTGCAGGAATTCTGCGAAGGCGTGGCCAGACGAAGATTAGACCTGCGATTATCGAGGGAATCAGTATTTGTATGGTCAACCAAGAGGCCAGGGGGCGCATCGAGGATTTCCTTGTGCATCAATATGGTATTAAGCCGACCTGTGGGTGTGCGGATGACACGGGCGGCGTAAAGATTGTCATCCCTTCCAGAGCATAGCCAATCGAAGGAGTTCAGCCGATAGAAGTCAGGAGGGTCAACAATAGTGAATTTGCCTTCCGTGAGGCGGATTCTGCGGAAGGGGTAGCCGTAACGGAGAAGGCGATAGGTGAGCAGGGGCCAGGTGAAAATATGGTCGAGCCAGTTGGGAACGTTAATTGTTAAGCGAAGTTTCATAGTTCTCTCCTCCGTAAAAATTTTTTATTTTGTATTTTCTATTTTTTATTTGTTTGCCCTGCCGCAAAGCGGCAGGCAAACCTTAAATATTGCGCCGCCGTGCCGGCGGCGGCTAAACCACGCCTTCGGCGAGTAAACACCCAAAGAAGGACCACATAGTTCCTCTATATATGGCGCGAACTTGCGCGATATTGACGAAAACTAAGGTATTTCCTGATGGTAAAAAGGGGTGCAAAAAGTGCTTAAGTGCTTATGGGGAAAGGGGTAAAAAAAAATTTGAAAAAGTAGGTTTCTAAGGGTTTTCGACTTGCGCGCTTTTGCCCAACAAGCGCTTTATACAACTGTATAAAACAAGCGCTTTATACAAATGTTTGAAACATAGCTGTCGGTCAGTATTTCGGCAAATGCGGTTTGATATAGGCCCCAGATAACGACCCTACTTCGCCGAAAACGGCTACGCAGGGTAAACGTTCTGGGGTCTTCGCTATGCTACGGACGCTGGGGTCTACCCCCTGCTGATTCGAAATCGAATCCCCAGAAAGGGACTACGCTTCGCTACGCAAGACGCCCTCTGGAATCCCGATGGTTCGGGATTCCGAGGACCAAAGTCCCGGAAATCCTTTGGATTTCACGGGGCTGGGGGTCTACGCTTCGCTACGACGCTACGCTACGAGGGGACAAGTGTCGCATTTAGGGGTGGGTTTGCAGAAGTCCTTGCCGAGGCGGACGAGAAGCGCGTGATATTCGTTGAAGAGTTGAATATCGGCGGGCAGATGCGACTCGAAGAGGTCTTTTATCTCGTCGTAGTCGGCGCCTTCGTCGATGAGGTGATGGCGGGAGCAGATACGGGCGGTGTAGGCATCGATGACGAATACGGGGCGATTGAGAGCGTAAAGGAGGATTGAGTCGGCGGTTTCGGGGCCAATGCCTTTTACAGAGAGTAATTCGCTGCGAAGCTGGTCGGTGGGGACGCTTTCCAAACGGGAGAGTTGCAGGTTGTAATTGTCGGCGAACCAGTTGAGGAAGTTTTTCAGGCGCTTTGCCTTTATGTTGTAGTAGCCAGCGGGACGAATGAGGTCAGCGAGGTTTTTTATGTCGAGCCGGTGAAGTCGGTCGGAGGTAAGCACATTGGCCTTTTTGAGGTTGGTGATTGCCTTTTCGACGTTGGCCCAGTTAGTGTTCTGAGTAAGGATAGCGCCGATGATGATTTCGAACTGGGTTTCGCCCGGCCACCAGTGCTGCGGGCCGAATCGAGCGAAGAGCAGGTTATAAATATCGTTTAATTGTTCGGACAACATCAATGGAATTATAACAAGTCTTGCGTAGTGCGTCGTGCGTATTGCGAAGAAACTGTCAGAATAGCGAGGAGGGGGTTAAGCGCCGAAGGTTTCGCGTTCGACGCTGCCCAGGTAGAAACGGCCATCGCGTCGCATAAAGGTAGCGACGGCTTCGAGCTGGCTGTCGATGAATGATGTGTCGTTGCCGACGACGGAGATGCCGAGGGTGGCGATTTCCTTGCTGTCGTTGTGGTCAACTTCGGAAATGGAGATATTGAATCTACTTTGCAGCCGGCCAATTACGGATTTTACGATGCTGCGTTTCTCTTTAAGCGAGCCGATACCCTGCAAGTGCAGATTGGCTGTCATCACGCCGATTATCATACGCGGTCGTCCTTGGTCCGTCGCTGTTCCGCGCCCGTGCCGTGAATGGTCCGGCTACTTCTTCAGATGCAACTCAGCGGCTTTGCGCTTGATTTCGGAGGGGGTTTTATCGAGCTGATTTGCGATTTCCCAGGTCGCCGTTGCCTTGTAAATCCTGCGCAGCAGCTTGAGCTGTCTGGGGGTCCAGGAGGATTTTTTCCTTCTGTGGATGTGCAGCCGGCGAAGTTGTCGCTGCACCGAGATGAGCGAGCGTTTCAGTTTCACCGCAAGCACTACTGCGCTTTTGGCTGGATACTCCTTTTTCAGAAGCGCAACTTCCTGCTTCGTGTACGTTCCCTGCTTATATGGTCTCTTCACGATTTCATTGCCCTGCCAATACTTGTCCGCCTTCGGCGGGACCTCGCCTACCGGCGGGTCCTCCTTCGGCGGAACGGTTTCTCATACAGGTTCTGCCCCACCCAACGCTGGGCGGGACTTAATTCACGTTATCAATTATCAACTTATCTTCCGCAAAAGCGACTAAACACCCGGATGTTGATATTTATTATAATCTACCGCTAAGTCAATCGGCCTGCAACAAAAAAATTTTCACGAAAACAAGATAAAAAACAGGTTCAGCCCCTCGACTTTGCTCGGGACAGGCGTTTAGCGGATAGCGTTTAGAAATTAATCCGGCGGGATGCAATAAAATGTGCGTCAAATTCGTCTATTTACAATTGCCCGAATCCGTAACTATAGTATCATGTATAGGCCCTATAATGAGATATTACAGGAGGCAAGGCAATGAAATGGACGATCGATTATCTGGAAAAAGACAAAATTGTGTGTGTGAAGACGTCCGGCCTTATGGACTGGGACCAGCACAAGAAGTTTTGCGAAGAGGTGTTTCCTTTCGCAATCAGGCACGGCTCACACAAGGTTTTTATTGACTTTCGCGATATGGTGCCCAAGTTTACCGTATTGCAGATAGATGACCTGCCCAAGCTGTTAAAGGAAGTTGGGGTGGGACCTGAATTCAGGATAGCCGGCTTATATGACGAGTCTTCGCCCCACAGCAGCGAGTTCACGTTCTTCAAGAACGCGTCATTCCTCGAGTCAATTAAAGTCCAGTACTTCACCGAAAAGGACGAGGCAATCGCCTGGCTGAAACTGACGCAGTAGTCCTCCGGCCCTTGACTGAGCCGCGTTAACTAATCCCGGCGCACCGGGCGGCTCTCCTAGAGAATCGAAAAATCCTCTACGCTTCTGCAAACATCTTACCGCCGATTCGTTCCACCAGCGCTACCGTCCGCGATTCAAATATGAGCATTTGCGACACCCAAATTAGGCAGATTGCTTATAGACATTTCTTGCGCGGATGGGCGACAATGTAAGCAATCAGGTGCTGATAAACAGCACGAGTTTTAAGGAGATAAAAAATGAAAAAGCTGACAGTGCTAATAATGATTCTGGGCCTGACCGCCGGGGCACAGGCGGGAATAGGACTTCCGTTCAATGATAATCCCGCCACCGATAATGTCCTTTTGACGGCGTCCTCTGGCATAGTGATTGGCATACAATCTGATGATGGCTTGGTTTGTATTGTGTACCTGGAGCCGACCGACGGCGTGGGGCAACGGGCTGTTCCAGTCCGGGGCGATACCATTGACCTATTCCCCGACGTGATGACTATTGCATCGCTCGGCTTTGTCGGCCTGCTGCTCCGCCGCCGCTCGTCTCGGCCCAACTCAGTGCTGAGCTGGGAGCCGCTCGCCTCGGCGTAGCCGGGAAAGAACGCATAAATCATACGACCGGCTTTAGCCCATCATACAAAAATTTGATACCGCCAACGACAAGAGCCGAGTTGGTTGATACTTATACCAAAACGGCTCAAATTTCTTAACTTTCCCCCCAAATCTGCTATCATTGCCTTATTCAGGAGACAATTTATGAGCCAAATATACAACATCTACTGCGACGAAAGCTGCCACCTCGAACACGACCGCACAGGCGTGATGGTTCTCGGAGCGGTTTCTTGCCCGCTGGAGCAAACCCCAAACATTGCCAACAAGATACGTAAGCTTAAACAACAACATAACTTTCAAAGCAGCTTTGAAACAAAGTGGGTGAAGGTCTCTCCAGCTAAGGTGTCATTCTACTCTGCCCTCATTGACTACTTCTTCAAAGAAAATGACCTTTCTTTTCGCACCTTAATTGTTCCGGACAAGTCTAAACTACAACACAGTCGCTTCAGGCAGACTCACGACGATTGGTATTATAAGATGTACTTCACTTTGCTCAAGGCAATACTCGACCCTCAGTCAGAATACAGAATCTACCTCGATATCAAGGACACTCACGGCATTGTCAAGGCAACTAAACTCCAAAAAGTCATCTGCAACAGTCTATATGATTTTGACAGACACATTATAAAAAGGATACAACCAGTCGCTTCTCACGAGGTCGAACAAATCCAATTGGCCGATTTGCTCACAGGTGCGGTCGGCTATGCAAACAGGAAGCTAAGCTCAAGTGGCGCAAAAACTGCTGTGATTGAGCTGATTAGAAAGCAAAGCGGGTATTCTCTTACACAAAGCACTTTGTTAAGGGAAAAGAAGTTTAATATTTTGGTCTGGCGGGCCCAAGAGGAAATCGATGTGTAATCTGCCTGACTGGCTTCCAGATCTGCTTTTGTTCGAGGACTTCGGCGGCAATTGGCAACGCTATGAAGATGAAGTCTACGCGATATTATACAGGGATTTTATTGAGAATCAACCTAAATTTCAGGGCAAGTGGATTAGATGTAGACGTGACCTGATAAAAGGTAAAGAGGCTTCTTTTTGGCATTGCACCTCCGAAGGGCCAGACGAAAACAACAGGACGCCAGATATCAAAAGATGTGAAAGAATATGCTGGATAAAAGCAGTTATTGAACATAGTCATAGCCCCCAGGTGGATTGTTGGTTTGTCCAAAGACAAGGAGAAATTAGGTGGTTACTTTGGTTTAACGAAGAATTTCTTATTGTCCTCGGGGAACGATGCCGTAAACGGGACGGTTTTAAATATATGCAGCTGATAACTGTGTACTGTACCGAAAGGGAGCGTAGGAAGGAAAAATTAAGAAAAGAAAGAGATAACTTTATCAAAGCTAAAAACGGCTGACGCCGCCCCAAAGGACGGCGTCGGTACTCCTTCTACACATGGTAGATGAGCTAATTATATTATCGGTTTAAATCACGTCCTTGCCAAATTATTCCTCCTTTTTCCCTTTTTTCAGCGCATAAGTCCTTTATGAAAAAGAATTTGTCTTCCATAAATTATTCTTATACCTTCCCTTATGCTACATATCTACACTCGCTACACTGCTTTCTCTATTATTATACGGACTACTTTTTGAGATTGTTTCAACAACAAATTAAGATTTGCCTGTAGCCCTCGTATCCGATTATCGGTCATTTCTATCAAGTGTTCCGCTATACACTTCCGAATCCTCTTTAACAGCCAACCCTGAGTATGTCCAGACCTGCCTGTTTACTTGTTTCGTATGTCTTTTCACAATGCTACGAAACGCGCGTTTTACTTCTTTGCCGAAGTTGCTGGCGTTTAAGGGGTGATAGCCATTCTGTCCGCACCAGACGACGCCTGTTCTAAACGTTGCTCTTGACCTCGCTGACTATCTGCTTTGTCAACGGCGACTGGTTCCGCTGCGCGTCCTTGAACGCATCCGCCGATTCGGGATTGGTCTTCTTGAAAATCTCGTTGGCTAAAACAATCTCCTTCAGTGCGTTGGATTTCGCCTTTGCATCCTGCAGGAACTTCCCGATTCGCGTCGCGTATGCCCCGCCGAAAAGACCCGCTATCGCAATACCAAGATTCATAGCCGAATCCGCCACGCTCCACGCATCCGGCCTTTCGCTTGCCTGTTTTATCGCCGTCGTTGCTAATTGCCGGTTCGACTCGGACAGCACGTCTTCGGCCGTATCGGCCTTTGGATACTCATCCGGCAGTCCGCAATACGCCACAAATGCCCTGCTCTGCGTCTCCGAAAGTTTCGTCAGTTCCTGCAATTTCGCCGACGTCTGCTCGGCTTGTGCCTCCTGTGCCGCTATCGCCGCCGTCTGATTATGCACCCAGGCATTCTGCTTCTGCGTCTCATTCGGCGCAAAACGAATACTCTCACACCCTGCACAAAACAACATTCCTACCGCTACTACTACCCCTGCCTTCTTCATAATTCACCTCCAGAAATTGAATTTGACTTTCATATCCCGCCTCATTCTCGTCTTTCGTTAATCGGCTGCGCGACTCGTTTCGGTTGTGTAAGACGTAGGACGTTTGACGATACGAGCGGCGCAACCGCAACCGATTTACGTTTTTATGGTGTTTCCTTCTCGAGCTCCTTCAATCTGAACTCGTACGAAACCACCTTCTCCTGAAGGGTTTCCACCTTTTCCGCTGACTGCTTCTGGCTTTCCAATAAGCTCGTTACGTCCCGCTGCAATAAATCCAATTGTCTTTGCAGGTTCATCCAGCTTCCCACAATCAAACTTGCCAAAAACGCCAACTGCACTAACACCGACAGATTGACCGTCTTATTCAGCCGCCACGTCTTGCCATTTTGTCTGGTCATCTTTCGTCCCTCATTCAGTTACGGCTTCGTATAGAAGACATTCTTGTCCCCGACCCTGTGCATCACGATATAAGTCCCCTCCGACAACTGGCCCTGGAGCGAAAAATGCTCCGCCAGGTTCGTCGCCTTCAGCTCTCCGCCGATTTCAACGGGCGTTTGCCCCGCCGCGAGTATCTCGACCATTCGAACCGTATAGACGTTGTATGAGTAATGTTGCTTGACCTTCGCGGTGAACACAGCCGGCCCGCCGCCCGCGGACTCCACCCGCGCCACCTCGCGCTGCCCCGCCTCATTTATCAAACCCAGCGCCGAACCCCGAATTCCCTGCCCAGCCATCGTTCACTCCTTACACAGCCGCCATTCTGCTCCTGACTACTTTCAACTGTGTCGTCTGCTTCGCAAAATCAATCCGCACACGCTCAATCAGGCATACGCTGCGATTGTCGCCTGCCGTTGAGAAGATGTCCCTGCCGTCTGGATTTGTCTTCACGATGTCGCCGACCTCAAAGCCAAGACCAAGATATGGCGTTCGCACATCGAACGTCTCAATCACCGCTGCGCCCGCCTGTGCACGCCGCCTGATAAACTGATTCAGCGCATCGGTATCATCCGCCTCATCCGGACTTCCCAGCGAACCATCCTGCACGCCTGCGAATATGCTTTTGCCTGTAACCTTGCGGAACTTGAATCTGCTCGGCTCTACAATAACACGCTCGACCACCGGCGTTACCGACCCGACCGGCCCGTCAGCAACCGTGCATCTCAATCGTTCGTCGCTGACTACCGACGCCGTTATCCGAAACCGTAGCGTCCTCTGTATCGCCGCCGCCCAGACATTCATGTCCAGCCGGTCGCTGGCAAGCCATATCCCGCACTCGTCCAGCAGATTGTCGAACGCATATAGATACTGCCACCAGGTCTCGCCGGCGTCGTATGAGACCTCCAGAAAGTACCCAAGTGACCTTCCCTGCAAATCGCACGATAACGCCGGCCAGAATCTTCTGTGCCGATGAACATATTTGTCGCCGGCGAAAACGAGCGAAAAATCATACGCAGGCCCCCGACCGAACGGCTCGCCTGTATAATCCCCCACCTCGTTCAGACACCACTTGCGAAATACATCCTTGACCTTGTAAAAATCCGGATTCGTCGATGGCGAAAACTTGTCGTAATCATCGCTCTCGTCCTCAGGACGCCAGCCCTTCGCCAACTCTAACGTCACCTCGAAAATCTTGTAGTCACCCTGTCCCGTCCAGCGATGCGTTACAGGCGAGCATTGACTGCCCGTCGCCTTCCAGATATTCGTCTTCGACACACTCATACACTCGCCGGCCATTTGCAGATTAAGCTCAACCGACTTACCAACACCCTTTCGATAAAACACAATCGCCTGTCTCGGCCCGCCTTCGCACAACCGCGGCACAAACTTGAACTCCAGCCCCGCCTGCTCACAGCAACGTCCAAGCGCATCTAACAGATTTAACCTCGTCACATCGAGGTCCCGCACCGCCTCACCCGCGGCAATCGCTCGCAGACGCTGCTCATCAGGCAAAGCCAGCTCGCCCGCCGGCACATACTCGCAAAGCAGATACAAAATCACATCCGCACAATCCCACAGCTTCGCCCCTGATGCGTTCGCTGCAAACAACCGAATCCTGCTTCCCTCGTGCTCAATCAACTCTGCCGTTGCATTCGGCTGACCTCCCTCATTGAAAACTGTCTCTGCCCCTTCAATAAAAACCGTTCGCCCATCAATATCGCAAATCTGCCGTCCAAACACCGTAATCCGCTCAAGCGTCGCACTAATATCACGCGCTATGACTTCGATATTCTCGCCATCCGGCCCAAGCGTCGTCTCAATCCCCTCCACCTGCCCGGTAAATATCACAACTCCGTCCGCCCCTCCCGCAGGATAAAGAATGTTGTATATCCATCTGATACTGACGAGTTTGCCGATTCCAATCTCGCCTTCAATCTCCTCGACAGCCAACCTGCAACGCTCTGAATCCCCAGCCGGATTATACGTCATCCGAGCCATCCCAAAATCCGGCTTGCCCGCCTGGTCTATCTCCACGACCTCAAGATACGGGCGCAATCGCCCATCGATAAACACATACGCCGCACCCGCAGGTATCGCAAGCTCACTTTTCTCCGGCTGAAATAAATCAATCCTGTTTGTCATCATCCGCCTACAATCTTTCTACGCCTACAATCCCAATTGCTTCCACGCCAGCCCCCGAAACCTCAACCGAAACCTGTCGCATCGACTCTCGTTCGTTGCCAGTTGCGTCCGCAACCCTTATCGCAAACAGATACCGTCCCTGCTCAAGCTGGTCGCTTTGATACCGGTAAAACCTCCGCCCTTTATACGCCAGCTTCGTCACGGGATTCTGATAATCGACCTCGCCTGTCCCCTCATCGCAGTAAACTTTCAATTCCTTCGGGCAGCTTTCCTGCTCTATCGGGCAATAATGCCAGACAAGCTCAACCTTGCCATCCCTTATCTGCCTTGCCGCCGGTGAAAAGATGTCGTTAGGTCTCGCCGCTTCCAGGTCTCCTGATGCGTCAATTGATACCCTCACCGCCGCCCGCAATGTCCGCTCAATCTGCCCGCAGCGATTCGCACTCCGCACAACATAAAAATACACCTGCCCCGGCTCGTGCGACAGATACCTCGGCAGACCAATCTCGCCTGCATCCGGGCCCGCGACGGCCAGTATGTCGTCAAAATCAACCGTCACCATATTCCCGCCGCGATACACTATCCTACAGCCGTTGATTCTCGCCCAAAACCACCCAAGCGATACCGCCGTCCCAAGCTTAAAACCATTGGCGGTCTGACCCGCAAACAACACCTCTTTCAGCCACGCCGGCTCCATCAGCTCACCGTCCTCGTCATGCTCGACTCATCCTCGCTCGGCGTATGCGTCAGTATCACCGTCTGCCCGTTGTCGTCGTAATACTGAATCACTCCGGTGAGCTTATTCTGCACCGCCTTGTTCAGCAGCATCTTCGCTGCCTTATCCAGCCCGATGCCCGTCAACTCACCCTTCACCGCCGCTGACCAGCCGGTTCCTTCCTGAATTATTGTGCCCTGCTTTGTCGAATAACGGCAATTTGAGATTACGATATCCCCCGCGGATTGATATAAATCGTAAGGACCATTACCCGGAGTTCCTGCCGACACGGCTTTCAAGCTGCAATTATTCAGAACTGCGACTGAGCTGCCATCATAGAGCACAAGACCATACACGCCGCCCGTATGGCTTGCTCCGGCAGAGGTCTCAAAAATGCAATTGTCGAATACTGCACGATTGCCAGCAGATAATTTCAAAGCTGCTAATTCTGCACTACTGACATCGCTTCGCTCGGCCTTAAATATGCAACTTTGATAAGTTCCCTGTCCAGCGCCCCAAATCCCTCTGCAAGGCACGGTTGTTCCATACGTCCCAAGTCCGTGAAAGATGCAATTCGTTGCGATTATCTGTTCCGTTGAGCTCAGATTGCCCCCGTCGTATTTACCCCGAATCCGACAATTGTTTAACCATAGATACTTTGTCCCGTACCCGTATATCCCGTCATAACCGCCGTAGATGTCACAACCATCGATGACGACGTTCTGCTTGTTCATACAATCCACACCCTTGGGGTCTGTCCCTGCCAATCCTTCCGCTGCAAGATTGCGCAGACAACAGTCGTTGCCGACTGACACGGCAGTGCCCGACGCGGGAACAATCTTCGACTTAGTACGGTGTATGCCGACAAGCGTAATCGCCTTTGTCCCCAGGTTAACATTCTCCGCATAATCACCCGGCCAAATGATAATAACGTCGCCGGATTGAGCAGCGTTCACCGCCGCTCCTATCGTCAGCTTCGCATCGTTGGTTAAATTCACCGGATACTGCCCCGCGTGCCCGCTGTTGCCGTCGTTGCCGCTTTTCGCCACGTGCCAAACCCTGCTCGAATCATTCAAGTAAATCATCTTTCATCCCACAATTTTGCATTTTGATTTTTGATATTTGATTTGACTATGTTTCTTCCGTCCACGTCCCGTGCTTCGCCGCCGTCGCCCAGTCGCCGTTGGAATCGCTGACTAATTTCAGGCAAGCCCCAATTGCGCCCGTCCACTTGTACTTGTCCGCCGTCTGCCCGCTGTCGTCCCTGATTGCCTTCGTCCCTGGGTCGATGCGCAACTGCTGTGCCGCCTGAACGGCAAAACTGAATACCGTCCCCGCTGGCGCCGATGCAGGCAATATCAACGTCACCGCACCTGTCGCTCCAAAATTTGTGTGGACGCTTCCCGACTCCCACACGGCAAGTGTATCGTTGCTCGTGTGCGCCTCGATATTCGTCCTCACCCCGCCGGCCCCATAAGGCGATACATTGTGCCCCACCCGACAGTCCGTTATCGACGTTATGTCCCCATCCGAAGTCGTAACAGTCGCCAGCCGAATATGCGGCGCGGTCGCCATATCAGGAAAACCATTGTATTCGTTAGTAACAAGCGTCCCGCTGGCCGTCAGATATAAGTAGACATTCGCCTTGTCATCCGCCAACGTGTTGCCCGACGACCCCGCATAACTAACTTGCTGCGTCCCCGCCCAGAACTTCCCCGGCTTCACTCCGATATCCAGCCCGCCTTCATCATATACACGCAGGTCATTAGCACGTCTTGTCGCCAATAAAAGCCGATACAACAATTTCCTGAAGTGTAGATAATAAGGCGACTGACCTGTCGCTATATACTCCACTCCAGTCTCGCCGTCCGCCTGCAAATTCAACAACTCATTGTCATTTGGATAAACCTCGCTCATAATTTTCCCCCAATCTTGTCATTCCTGCGAAAGCAGGAATCCAGGTTTTTATTCAAGTACCCCAAGCACCATCTCATTCGTTTCTTCATTAAAAGACAAAACCTTTAGTCCTTCCGCCGGCCTCGCCGCCGATATCACCGTCATTTCCTCCGTCTCGCTCGCCGCACTCTCATTGCCCGCCTCATCGATGACCTTAATCCCAAATCTGTACACGCCCGCCTCCAAAGCCGGACTCACCCATTCGATAACATCCGCGTCAACTCCGAACTCACCTAATGCAAACCTGCCTCTGCTAAATCCTACCCCAGCCGCCCACTCATACCCAAAATCCCCTTCCCCGAATCTGGCTAATCCTAAGCCCGCCTTATCCTGCCAGCACCCCCACACAGGTCCCTCGCCTATCAGATGCTCGTAGTCAACCTCGCCGCTTCCTCCGTCAAAGTAAACCTCAAAACTCGCACCCGCCGCCAAACGCTGACTCCGCAACAAGCTCAATTTAACCCGGCCACTGTCCCCATCGCCCTGCTTTAACTCATCGCCAAAATCAACGCCCGCCTCTCCTGGCTCAACAGCGAAAACCTCTACCCGAACCGCCCGCTCAAAACTACTCGGCGCCTGCACCACTATTTGTCGCTGCTCGCAGTCAACCGTTGCCCCACCATACCTGCCATTGACATACACCTGATGGAGCTTATCAACCCACGCCGAGCGCCACCTCACTAAGCAAACCCTCGGCCCAGCAACAACTCCGCCGTCCGCCCACACCCCCATCGGCAGCTCAAAAACCCTTACACTATCTATCCCGCTGCTTACAAGTCCCATCACTACACCATCAACTGCGTATAGATTATCTCGTAGTCAGCAACGATGCCGCTTCCGCTGACCCGCTCGTTCTTCACGCTCACTGAATCAATCCGCAGATTCTCGAATGTCTCGCCCTGCATAGTCACCAGCGTATGCGTGCCCCCATCCATCAAGGCCGATATCGCTCCAACTCTGCTGTTCAGCTCTGTCTTGCTTCTGGTCCTAAACTCGCCTGTTTGACGAACCTTCCGCTCGCGTCCGCCCAAATCGATACTCACCACGCCGTCAAGCCCCACAACCGCCCTCTCTATATGCTCACGGGTTAAACTCCCAACCTCGATTTGCGACTCTCCATCAACGAACATCACTATCCCATCCAAACTCGCACTCATAGTCCAACCAGCAATAATCAATTATCAATAATCAGTCTCTTACCAGCCGTCCGCATCCGCCAAACCGAATTGAATCAACTACCCCGTCGCCGTCCCCATCCAAAGCGACCCGGCAGCGTTCCATCCCCTTCGCAAACAACTGCTCGTAATGAAGCCCCTTGTTCCACAAATCCTCACCACCTGCACTGCTCGCCAGCATCTTGTATGCTGATGCTATCACTCCCATGGCGCACACCTGCCGAATCGCCCCCGAGTCCAGAATATCCTCCGCCGAAAAATCGCTGATTACCTGCCCTGGTTTAATCCAGAGATACTCCGTCAGCCGCAAGCTCACCTCCGCCGTCTGTGGCCGCAGCGTGCTTATCCGATAAGAAATGTCACTGCCCGCCTGTGGTGAGCTTGTCAAATCCACCGGCGGAGCTATCGGGTCCGCCTCTGAGTCCGCCCGCAGAACCGAAACGCAAAGCTGCGTCGCCGAGTCCACCGCCACAATCTCGTATGCGCCCTCGAGCAATCCATCCGCCGACCGCAGGTAGATTACCCCGCCCGGCTCAACCTGCCCCGCCTCGAAATCAGCGCCGCTTGCCGTAAATGTCGTCCCCGCAAGCTCGCCGCCCGACCCCGCCGCCAAAACCTGATTCGTCGGATGAAGCTCGCCAAACAACGCCGGCTCATACTTCAAAATATCAATATCATTGCATAACCTGACCATTGCTTCTAAACTCCCTTCTTCGCAGCGGCTGCGGATAGTCCCGACACCTCGGGACTACCCGCCATCCGCTAAACGCCCGTCTAACTCACGCTCAACCCGCGAATAACCCCGTGTGCCGCCTCGTTCTTCAACTCCACCGTGTACTCGCCAATCAGCTCGCCGCACTCATAGTCACCGCTGCTCGCCAACGGCTTGAAGTAAAAGCTTCTCCCCGCCAAAGGCAGCACCGCTATCCGCGACGAATCCAAAAGCAGCACCGTGTCCTGCGGCACCCACCGCGTCGTAACAATCCGGCAAATGCCAAAATCACTCTCGTAGATGTTGACCAGGTCGGTGAACTTCACGTCGCTGGCCGCGTAACTCCTGCTGCTCGACACAAAACTGTTAATCCGCCGCTTCTGAAACCCGCCAACGACAATCAAGTCGATATTCCCGCTGCTGCTGGCCCAGATTTGCCTCAGCACGTAGTTAATCTTCGTTTCATCCAGGTCGTTTCCCGACGGAAACCCGCTCATCCCCGTGTGAAATACGTTGGTCTCCACGTGTTGCACAATCCCCTTCATCGTCCGTCTCGCCGAATCGCTGCCCTGCGGACTGCTCGTCGGCTGACCCCCGTTGACCACCGTATTCTCCAGGTCTCGAATCATCTCTCGTAGCCGTTCCTGTTTCTGATAGTCCATCTCATCCGCCAAACCTAGTTTACCTGCCGCAATATCCGTCCCGGAAACCTCTACCGCCGCCGTGAAAATCTGCGTGTAGTTGCCGCACCGCCTGCGATTGGTAAACCTCACACCCGGTTTTTCCGCCCCTTCCAAAGCAGCATTGCCCAGAATGTTGATTACCTGATTATCCGCAAGATTCTCCGGCGTTGTGCCGCCGTAACCGCGCATCACACTTATCGTGTTGCCGTTCACCACCGTAACCAGCATCAATTCCTTGCTGCCCTCGACTTGTATCTGGTCGCCCACTTTGAACCTGCTGCCGTTGTCCACGCCGAACTGCGTGTCCGCGTCCGGGTCGGTGAACGTGTTGTCGTCTATCGCATCCTTGTTCGGCAGCAGTTCGTCCTCAAGCCACTCGTGATGCGTGCTCGTTGCCTCTCGCAAAGGGTCCCCCAGTGCATCCAAAAGAGGCGTCTCATAAGGTGAAATTATCCCGACCAAATCCGAAACATCCTCTGCCAGCTCCGGCAAAGTCGCCCCTGCCGAATATGTCGCTTTTCCCGTAAATGCCATTTTCTTTTCTCCTATCTTTCTTTGTCATTCCTGCGAAAGCAGGAATCCATTTCAATCCGCAATCAAATAACGCTTCTTCGCTTCCTCATATACTCCTGCAAATCCGCCCGGCTGCCTGTGCCCGCGGCCCTCTTCGCCGCCCTCTCAATACCAGTTCCGCCGCCTCTCTGCTCCTTGGCCGGCGATGTCCTGACTGTCGCCTCGGTGGACATCTTCTCGATGAACAGATACTGTTTCTCCCTCTTCAACTGCTCCACAACGCCGTCCAAATCCGCCTTGTCTCCGCCTGAAAGTCGCGCCTTGGCCATCAACGTCGCCGCCTCCAAATCCCTCGCCCCCGCCGCAGCCAGCCGCCTCGTCAGCTCCTGCTCCTTCCGCGTCGCTTTCAGTTCCTCGGCCAGCTTCACCGATTCGGCTCTCGCTTCCTCCAACTCCCCGGCAAGCTCTTCCACCTGCTTCTCTGCGCTCTGCGCTCGCCTGTGATATCGAACCGCTTCCGCAACAGGCACCATCCTCACATTGCCCACTTCTTCTTGGCTAACTTTGTCTTCTGACAAATTACCTTGCGACTCTGTCGCACTCATCTTTTTGTCCTCCTAAACCCTGCTAAAAACTAAACACTCGTCTCATACCCCAGCTCTCTGAGCACCTGCTCAGTCGGAACACCCAGCTCTTTCTTGGCCTTTGCCTCCTCTAACTTATCCATCACGTTCTCCGGCAGCGGGTCAGGGAAAATTATCTCCACCTCCCTGTCACGCTCGCTGGTCCTGTAGATATTCGCCTTGTCTAAAATCTCCAGAACCATCCGCACGATTTTCTTTAGACCCTCGCCGTAGGTGAATCTCTTGCGCTCCGTCTTCGAAAGCATCCCCATCAGCGTCAGCTTCAGCGCAACGGCGCTCGTCAGATTGCCTAACCTGCTGCGAATCAGGCCCGCCACAAGCGGAGTAACGCCGCTGATTTTGTCCATCGCCTCCCTCATCTCCGCTATGTGCAGCCCCTCGCTCGGATTGTTTTCATCGCCCCCAAATTCCTCCACCGACGCATCCGGATTGTCTGTGTACCACATCACACCAGGCGAAACCGGCTTATCCGCGAAACCCTCTATTCCCTTGCCTAAATACATCTTGAACGACTGCATCGTTATCCGGCTCGCCCTGTCAGAAAGCCGTGTATTCAGCTCGTCCTGTATCGGTATCAATGGCTCAACGTCGCTTTGCCCCTCGTAGTAAAACGGCTGCGCCAAATTCTGAATATGCACCACCGGCAAAAATCCCCAGGGGCTATGACCTTCCGCGACAAGCTCCTTGTCCTCATACCTCTGCCACGCATCCGCCGACGTAATCTCCGTCACCGATACAACCTGGCGCTTGTCTGCCTGCCCACCGAGTAGCCGCCACAACATCCCTCCGCCGCCGGCCAGAAGATTTTTCGCCTGCTGAAAATGCTGCACGTAGTAAATCACCCTGCGGTAATCATTCTCATCCAGAACAGGCAGTGCCCGAGGCGCCTCTATCAGCTCCAGTCCGATTGCGCGTGCCAATTCAAGCACAACCTCGTAACCGAGGTCTTGGGAGGGGGTCGAAATGCGCTCGTAGATTTCTCGGCCAGGCCTGACCATACAATCGACGAAACCATAGACGCCCCCGAGCACCGCCATATCCTGGAAAAACCCGATACCGCCGTTGGCCGAAATCACCGCCTTTATTATCCCCTCGATTTCTGCGCGTCTCACGCCATCCGGCGTTCGGGATACCACGCTTATTGGCTTGCCGAACAAAAAATCCACCGCGGCGTTTATCCGCCACGCTATATCATTCTCAACAACCACCTCTTTGCGCTGTATGTCCCCGACAGACCTGCCCCCGAACACCCCCGCCTCCGCACAGCGCACTAACCCCGTTATCCGGGCGGGCAATCCATATTCCTGCGCCTGAACGTAGCACTTGCCGTTCTCGCTTGCTTTGTGCTCGACTGAGTGGCTGCTTCCTCGATGCAAATCCATTATTGGATTCGCGTAGTATTCCCACATCTTCCCGAAGTGTGCCTGTATCTGGCCAGCCCGCTCATCAACCAGCCAATCGAGGTACTCCCCATCCAGTAGCTCATTAACTCCATCCCGACTAAATATCGAAAGCTCAAACGCCATCTCAATCCCTCTCACTATACAGGTTGTGTGTCACGTCCGATGGTAGCGCTACTCGTTTCGTTGAACGTCTTACGTTTAACGCAACCGATACGAGCCGCGCACTTGTCCGCCGTAGCATTAGCGAAGGCGGAACCGCAACCGTTTAACGAGTTACTTTTACTTTTCCCTTCCATCTTCCGTTTTCTTTAACCTTTCACCTGCTCGCCTTTTCGCCTGTTCACCTGGGCACTCATGTGCCTCCGTATATGGCGCGAACTTGCGCGCTTTTGACGAAAACTAAGGTATTTCCTGATGGTAGAAGGGGGTCCCAAAAGTGCTTAAGTGCTTATAAATAAAGGATTAAAAAAATTTTTGAAAAAGTCGGCTTCTAAGGGTTTTCGACTTGCGCGCTTGTGCCCAACAAGCGCTTTATACAAACGTTTTATACAAGCGCTTTATACAACTGTTTTATACAACTGTATAAAACAAGCGCTTTATCTTACCCAGATTAACATTTTGATTCCTAATTTTGGCTGAATTTGGGAAACAAGTATTGGGGGTTCTTCGCAGCCAATCCGCAATCTAAAATCCGAAATCCGAAATTTTCTACTCTTTTCTCTTGACATTTTAAGCATTCACCCGGTAATATCAACCAATGTCGTTTGGCTGGGGGGCCAAATCGACTAAAGAAGAAGGAGAAGGGTATGAGAGAGGCAACACATCTTTCCCTCGACTTAGATCGGGATGGTGAACTTGTCGAACCATCTGGAGCAATCCGCTTACATAAAAATCTGTGCGCACAGAATGCGCTAAAAACAATTATGTTTTTTTGAAGAGGAGAACAAAAATGAAAACGAAAATGAGAAATGTCAAAATTTGTATCGTTATTACTATGCTTTCGTTTTTCCAACCGTTATGCTTTGGAGCAGATATCAATCTTGAGATCAAAGGATATATGTCCGGCAGTCTAGCAAATGGAAAAGTAGGTGGCAAAGACCTAGCTTTATCTCCTGACGAACAAAAACTATATGCGGGATATTGGACAGACAGTTCATCCGATCCTGTTGGGGTATATTCGACAAGTAACTATACTCTTTTGGATACAATGTCCTACGGACGCTGTCATGGCGGCGTTGCTGTCTCAAATGATGGAAGATACATTTATACGCCAAGCTACTATCAAGGAGATGTTTCACGTTTTGACACATACAATGGCAACTCCAGAACCGGCTTACCTGCCGGAGAGTGGTCGAGCTCAATCTCCAAATCTCCTGATGGAACAAAACTCATTGTCTTTTCTGGAAAAGATGGCCAGTCGTATGATATGGGCAACGACCGTATTAATGTATATGACATATCAAACGGAGCATTCTCTACTATTATTGGTTCTCCTATCCAGATGCCGGATGAACCCCGTGTAAGCGGAGCATTTTCAAATGATGGAAAATATATTTATGTCCCTACATATCAACGCCAATCCGCCACAGCAAGACTTTATGAAGTATCTATTGTTGGAACATTAGAAATCAACAGATACCTTGAATTCTCTGGAAATGGCCTGCAAGATGTTGTCGGAAATTACGATAGCTTATTCGTAAGTGACAGTGTTAATCAGAAGATATGGATGATTGATAAAGCAACTTGGTCAATTACCGATTCTATCGACCTTTCCTATCAGCCCTTCATGGTAGCTATGCATCCAGATGGACAAAATTTGTTTGTTACTGGTGATGGAATTATTTCTGTTTTTGACATTACCACAAAATTGTCAAAATCATCACTCACAGATATTCCATACCCTATAAACAATATTGTGCTGACCCAAGACGGTTCGCTGGCGTATGTTTCGTACGTATCTGGTGATATTACCGGAGGAATTGCGATAATTAGCGTTTCCGAACCAGCAATTGAAGCTTTGGTTGATATCAATCCTGATAGTCTGAACAGGAATAGCAAAGGGCAATGGGTAACAGTGTACATTACATTGCCTGCGGGTTATGATGTTGCCAAGATAGACGCGAACACTATCGCGATAACGTCGTTGACCGGCACAAGCTGCCAGCCAGATTATCATCAAGCAGCAGACCTTAGTTTTGTGCCACAGATTGGCGATCGTGACGAAGATGGCATTCCTGACCTAACAGTCAAATTCAACCGGCAGGAGTTGATAGCAAATCTCTGTCTGGATGATGTTGCCGTTACTGTTGAGGGTAAACTTTTTTCAGGGGAGCACTTCAAAGGTGTTGACCACATACGCGTGATTGACCGAGGAAAGTAAGCAAAAGAATTATAATCGGGTGGATGAAAGTCAGGTATGGGACAACATTCTTATTATCCCCGAGCCGGCCACGCTTTTGCCTGTGGTGAGCTTGCCTGCACTGAGCTTTGTCGAAGTGTCGAATCCGCTTCTCACCCTCGCCTGCCCACCTGTCCCCGAATGTCTTTGTCGGGGATGCAAGTTTACCCGCCGTAGTCGGTTTTGACGAAGGCGGGTTGTAGGCGGGGGCGGCCTGATTTTGCGCAGACGCAGTGCGTAACTCAAACTTAAAACGTAAAATTGCTAATCGGCTGTGGGGTTTGGCTCTGCCCAATTCCACAGCCGGTTTTATTTCCCCTTCTCTAAAAAAACAGTGTTAATCTGCCTGCCCTGCGTAGCCGAAGGCGAAGCGGGGTGTTAATCAGTGTCTAAAAATTCAGTGTAAATCTGCGTCTGATTTTTGATATAGTATTGCTATGACCCCTCGTGAAAGATTACTGACCGTTCTGAACGGCAAAATTCCCGATTGCGTCCCCGTTGCGCCGGACTTCTCCAATATGATTCCCGCCCGCCTGACGGGAAAACCCTTCTGGGACCTGTATCTCTACAACGACCCGCCTATCTGGCAGGCCTACATTGCCGCCGCAAAACGCTTCAACATCGACTCCCTTATGGATGGCTACTTCTGGCTTTCCTTCCCTGATGAGCAGGATTGCGTCCCCTGGGAAAGATTGCCCGCCACGCCCGAACAGCAAAAAAAGATTGTCCCCTCCGACCATTGGCAGCGGTTCATCGTCTTCAAAAGTCCCGAACGCATCGTCATCCAGCGCTCTCGCGTCGAAAATAATAAGCGAATCTGGGAACCTCGCATCTGCGTCTATTACGTCGCAGACTCACCCACAGATTGGATTCCTCCTTCAAAAATCGGCTTGCCCGATGTCCCTGAAAAGTTTGAGCCGCTCGAAAATGTAAAACCTGCCGATACAGGCCCCGCCGGCCTTGCCCGGGTAAAACAACTCATCGGCGACCAGGGCCTCGTCGGCGTATTCCTCGCCAGCTCCTCCATCCTCTCCTGCGAGCAGGATATCTACGACTACTATGACCACCCCGAACTCCACGACTATTGGCGCGATACTCTCATCGAGCGAGTCGAAAGAAGATTCGCCAACATTATGAAAATGCCCACCGTCGGCAGAGCCGAAGGCGAGACCTCGCCCGCCTCGCGGCTAAGCCGCGGGCCTAAAGGCGGGGATGTTCTGCCCGATTTCCTCTGCGTCGGCGGCTCAGGAACGCTGATTTTTCAGACCGTCGATATCTTTCGTCAGCTTGCCTTCCCAGCCGTCAAACGCGCTATCGAGCTTGCCACAAAAGCCGGCTTCCCAACACATATCCACTCCTGCGGCCCTGAAAAAGCCCTTATTAAAATTATGGCTGAAGAAACAACCCTCACCGTAATCGACCCGCTTGAAATCCCTCCGATGGGCGACTGCAACCTCGCGGAAATCAAAAAACTCTACGGCGACAAGCTCACTCTCAAAGGAAACCTCCACACAACGGAAGTGATGCTCTTCGGCAGCCCCGATGACGTAATCGCGGCGAGCAAAAAGGCCATTGACGACGCCGCCGATGGCGGCCGTTTCATCCTCTCAACAGGCGACCAGTGTGGCCGCGACACCCCCGACGAAAACCTCTTCGCTATGGTCCACACCGCAAGAACTTACGGCAAGTACTGATTGTCCTTCCTAACAAAGCCTCGACGGCACGCTGGGACCAAATACGAGCGACGAGTCACCCGCCATTTGGCGAGGTCTCGCCCCAACTTGTCAGGGCGGACGAGCCACGAGCGACGATTTCAGTCCTGCACTTCGGTATCGCGGCTAAGAACTTCTCGCCGTAGGACTTGCTCAATATGCGGGAATCCAAAATAACAACTATGCCCGTATCCGTCTTTGTGCGAATCAGTCGGCCAAAACCCTGCTTGAATTTGATTATCGCCAATGGCAATTGATACTCTAAGAACGGATTGCCCCCATCCTCTCTTATTTTGTCTAACCGACCCGCCAATAAAGGCGTATCAGGCACCGCGAAAGGCAGTCGAACGATTATCACGTTCGACAACGCCTCCCCAGCCACGTCCACCCCCTGCCAGAAGCTGTCCGTCCCGAACAGCACACAGCGATTATCTCTTTTGAATCGTTTCAATAGCGACGTCCTGTCAAGCCCCACCCCTTGCTGCAATAACTCGATATTGTTCTGGCTAAACCAGTCCGCCAGTTGTTTCGCAAAACTTTCGAGCATCTGGTAACTCGTGAAAAGCACAAACGCCCTGCCTTGTGTCTTCAGGATATATTTCTTCACCGCCTCGCAGGCCGCTTCGACAAAATCATCGCTGTTTGGCTCCGGCAGGTCCTTCTCGATATAAAGCGTTACCTGCTTTTGATAATCGAACGGCGAACCCAGCCAAAGCCCCTCAAAACTTTCCAGCCCCACCCTCCCTGCAAAAAATTTAAAACCGGCTTTCCCTGCCGCACCTATTCCGTTCCTTGGGGTCTCATTGCTCTCCGCTCGCCAATTATTTTTATGTACTGCACCACTCGCCTTTAGAGCATCAGGCGGAATAGGTGCGGCACCGCTGCTCAATGTCGCGCTTGTCATTACCACCGATTCAAACTTGTCGAACAGGCACTTTTTCACATCCGGCCCGACGTTCAACGGCGCGCTTTTCAAACTCACCGCCTCACGCCTGCCCCGAGCAGAGTCGAGGGGTCCATTTTCACTAACCTCAACCCAATACACATAATCCTGTTTTGTCTGCAGCAAGAAGGCCTCCAAATCCTGCAATAACGCCGTGCATTTATCCACGTATCGCATCATTTCAAACCGCTCATCCTCGTCTCTGGCCTGTTTTGCCAACTGCGACAAACCTAAACGCAGTTCTTTCAAATTTGCCGAAACACTATCCTCGACAAAGTTTTTATAGCATCTGCCATTGGTCTGTTCCTTGGTCCGGTCATGCCACTGCCGAACGCTTTTGAAAAATTCCCTCGCTGCCTGAGCTGCCTTGACGACCAGATCTGTTAATTTTCCCGCCTCGACGTACACCAAAAGCCCCTTGTGCGTCCGCGGATTATATAAACCGTCCAATAGAAACCTCACTGACCCGCTGCTTATATCAATCCCGAAATGCTCCTCAGCAACCCGCTCGATATTGTGCGCCTCATCTACAATAACCCACTGATAATCCGGCAGTATCGAAGCATCTTCTTCCCGCAGCGCAAGGTCGCTGAATAACATCGCGTGATTCGTCACAATTACATTCGCGTTCTCTAATTGTCGCCTTGCCTGCCAGCAGAAGCAGCTCGCAAAATGCCCGCAACGCCTGCCGCGACAATTCCCGTGCTCGCTTTTAACCGCGTCCCACACTCTGGCCTCCGGGACAAAGGGCATATCACTGAGCGACCCGTCCTTGGTCCTGGCCGCCCAGTCGTTTATCTCTGCAAGAGCTGTGCCGAACTGGTCGAACAGGCCCATCTGTCTCCGCAGCGCAAACTCAAGTCGGCGTTTGCATAAGTAATTCGCCCTGCCCTTCGCCAATACCGCATTAAAACCCAGGCCCAGACATTCTCCCAGACAGGGAATATCTTTATTGATTAGCTGCTCCTGCAAAGTGATGGTGAATGTGCTGATGACGACCCTGCCCGCCCCCGGCGCGCCGGGAGGCCTGCTGCACGCCCGTTCTACCGCCGGCGCCAGATACGCAAAGCTCTTGCCGACACCCGTGCCCGCCTCCACAACCAGATGCCGCCTTGCCGCGAACGCCCGCTGCACCGCTTTTGCCATCTCGACCTGCTGCTGGCGCCGTTCATAACCGCTAAACACCCGGGCAACCGCCCCTCCAGGCGCAAAAATCTCCTCCATATTCAAAGGACTGCTTATCTCTTTCATTGATGAGGCACAACGCACCAGATTATCGTGGGCACTAACCGCCTGTGGTTTTGTCTTTACCGCTACGGCTTCGATATCCGCTCGTCTATCGCTTTCTTCATCGCCCCAACGGCCTTCGAATCAGGTGTCTTCTTCGCTGCCGACTCAATCGCTATCCGGGCAAATTCCAGCCGATCCATCTGATAATACACATAACTGAGCAAAAACTCCAGCTCACCCCAACCGCTCCTGTCAAGCCACTCTCTGGCCTCGAGTATTCTGTTCTCAACCGTGTCCTTGTCGCCCACTATCCCGACAAGGTCTATCTTTAATTTCGCATATTCTGGAAAAATCTCAATCGCTCTGGCCAGAAATAGAGAGCTGCTCATATATTCCCCGGCAGCAAATAGCGCGCAGCTCTTGCCGCCGTAGCCAAGCGGGTCATCCGGCTTATAAACCGTCGCAAGCGTGTATGCATCAGCGGCGCGGTAGAACCTGCCCTGCTTCATATAGCTCTCCGCCGTTCTTATATGCCGATTGAACTTGTCGTCGCTGAAAGCAGCAAAACTCTTGTATGCCTCAGCAAACCCGCCTGCACCGGGTGTTGATACACCGGCCCTTGAAACTTCCGTTGCCGACGGCCCGGCCTCGCTGAGGCGAGTCGAGGCGGGCGGCTTATTCGCCTCCGCCTGCCCCGTGGCCCAGTCACCGGTCGCTTTACTCATCCCTTCCACATCCGTCGGCTTGACCAGTTGTATCTTCATCTGCTCATACACATCCGGCCCACCTTTTGGCTCCAACGCATTGGCAAATTGCTGTAGTCCCTGCTGCCCCCCCGCTGCGGGTTGCTTCTCCTGACCCGCACGCAAACCCAGTCCGCCATCCGTCTGGCGGGCCAGCAACATCCTCACATTCGGCTCTGCTCCCGTCGCCAACCCCAACAGCCCCACGCCATCAACATTGCCCGTCGGCGGCTCCGCCCTTCTCTCCATCCGCACCCCCAACTGTTGCCAGAACCGCTCCTGCGACTGCACCTGCGAAACCGGCTCGCCTACCTGTAAATACTTTGCAGCATCGATATCAATAATCTTCTCCAGCTCCCGTTGACTCATCGACAATGGCCGATTGACCATTCGCGAAATATATCTCCTCTGGTAATACACCGTCTTGTCTCCGGGCGTCGTCGTATTCACCGTCCAATACGGTGAATAATATGGAGCTATCCCTCCGCCATACTGCCCGAAATTCTGTGAACCCGCTGAGTTCCTCAGAAATGAGTCTACTCCTCCCGAAGAATGCGATAGTGAACCGGCCGGAGCTGCGAAATCCGTCGCGCCTCGATATGGCACAACACCACGAAAATACATCCCGTCGGCCACATTGCCCGTAACCACCAGATTACCGCTGGTATCGATCGGGTTGATGCTCGGTATCAGCCCTGACTTGTATGCCGTCGGTGGAACCGTCCCAAGCCCAAGTGGGTTGGTAGCCACGGGACTTTCAAGCGATAATCCAACCGCGGAGAAAGCAACCCCAAGAACCAACGATATATAAAGAAGGTTTCGACTTCTCATAACACTAACTACCCTCGGCAAGACGATATGTTCGCAAACAAGCCCTTTCAAATACAAAGCTCATTTGCCCGCCGGACGGAAGGCGGGCTGGTATTTCGGCTTCTCGGCCCAGCCCAGCTTGGCGGCCAGCGTATCCCACTCGCTGCGAAGAGGATTATGCACAACCAGAAAATCCTTCTCCTCACGCTGCACCCGCACCACGTCATCAATTTCCAGATCCAGCGATACCTGACCGTCTATCGAGACCGTCGTTCCCTCGTTGAAACGCACGCCCCGAATCTCAACTACGCTGTCCGCCTTGAGTACAATCGGCCTGAAACTCAAGCTATGCGGACAAATCGGCGTAATCACCATCCCCTGCATCTTTTGCGACAAAATCGGCCCGCCAGCCGACAAACTATACGCCGTCGAACCCGTCGGCGTCGAGACCACCAGACCGTCGCTGACGCACTCACCCAAATGCTGCCCGTCCACAGACATTTTCATCTCAATCATCCGAAAGGGCGGCCCCGCAGTAATGAAAACATCGTTGACCGCCTTCGAGCAAAAATGCTCACGGCCAGCCCGCAATACCCGGCAAAGCAGCATCATACGCCTCTCTATCGGCGCATCGCCCCGTCTCAGCCGCGGGAAAAACTCCTTTAGCTCCTCCACGCTGAATTCCGCCAGATACCCAAGCTTGCCGACGTTCACTCCAATAACGGGAACACTGCTCCGGCTCAATTGCCTGGCGGCGGCAATAATACTGCCGTCCCCGCCGAAGACTACCGCGAAATCGGCCCCCTCTAAGCTTTCAAGAGTACACTCGTCTATCCCGCAACTAACAACTGTTTTAACTCTTCGCTTTATAAAATCCGCAAACTCCGAAATCGCCTCCGCAACCTGCCCCTTCCTGCGGTCCCCGAAAATCGCCAGCTTCAACAGTCTTTTACGCCTTGCCCTGCCCATAATCCTGCATTCTCAATTCCATCCCGTCTCGTCGGGACTCGGTTTATTTCTGCTGCGTCTCGTCTGAGCTTGTCGAAGTCCGACTCAAGATTTTCCTCACCGCTTCCGCTATTTTATCGGCATTTATCCCTGCCTCCATAAGCTGGCTGGACCGCGAATCGTGCCTTAGAAACCGCCTCGGCACTCCTAAGACGCGTACCTCCCCAGCCGGCCCAAAACCACTGCTGCGCTGACCCGCCGCCTCCAGCACCGCCGAGCCGAACCCACAGGCAATGCTATGGTCCTCAACCGTAACCACCGCCTTACACGACTCCAAAAGCTCGACTATCCTTCTATCAACCGGTGCGGCAAAACGCGCGTTTATCACATCAACCTCTATGCCTTCCTCAGCCAACAGCTTCGCAGCAGCAACCGCTTCGACAAGAACGCTGCCGTAACTGACTAACGCAACACGCGACTTGGCGCTGCTTCTGACGACAACACTCTTGCCTAAAACAAACGGCTCAATACTGGCCTCTGTAATCCCCTTAGGAGCAATATAATCCTTCGGATACCTTATGCTCACTGGCCGGTCCGCACTCAAAGCAAATTCCAGTGCACCCTTCATTTCAGCGGCATCCGCCGGCGCTACAAGTGTCAGGTTCGGCATCATCCGCAAAAACCCGATATCCATAAGTCCGTGATGCGTCGGTCCATCGGCGCCGACCACCCCGGCCCTGTCGATACAGAACACTACCGGCAGGTTCTGCAAAGACACTTCCTGAAATATCTGGTCAAAACTCCTCTGCAAAAATGTCGAATATATGCACACAACGGGACGCAGGCCGCTCTTCGCAAGCCCCGCTGCTATCTCCACCGCCACACCTTCCGCTATCCCGACGTCATAGAACCTGTCCGGGAACCGCTTGCGGAACTCCATCAAGCCCGTCCCGTCACACATCGCGCTGGTTATCGCAACAATCCTCCTGTCCTTCTCAGCTAATTTCGCCAGCTGCTCGCCAAAAACCTCCGTAAAACTCTGCCGCCGCTCAGTGCTGGGCAGGACCACGGTCTCGGTTGAGTCGCCGTTTAACTCGAAAGGCCCCGTCGAATGATATTCGCTCGGCTTGAGACCTGCCGGTGTGAATCCCATGCCCTTTTTTGTAAATACGTGCAGAATCGCAGGATGGTCAATCTGCTTTAATGTCCCAAACAGCTTTATCAGCGACCCAATATCATGCCCGTCCACGGGACCAAAATAAGGGATATTCAAGCTCTCAAACAACTGACTTGCCGGCAGCGCCATACGAATGCTCTTCTTTATTCTTTCTATCGCCTCCTCAACCGTCCTGCCGATGACCGGCATATGCTCCAGAATCTCATTGGTGGTCCTGCGCAAATCCTCGTATGTCTGACTCAGTCGAATCCTCGAAAAGTACTTCGCAACCGCTCCCTGTGTCGCGTCTATCGCCATCGAGTTGTCGTTGAGCACAATCAACAACTGCCGCTTAACCAGCCCCAGATTGTTCAACGCCTCGAAGCTGGTGCCATTGACAATGCTCGCGTCCCCGACCAGCGCTACAATCTTCTCCCGCTTTGCCTGCCCTGAGTCTTGTCGAAGGGCCTGCCTCGCTTCATCCTTCGCAGTGGCTAAGCCACGGAGAATTGACTCGCCCAGCGCCATCCCGATGGCCGTTCCTATCGATGTCCCCGCGTGCCCGACGGCAAACTGGTCGTATCGGCTCTCCTCGGGATTGGGAAATCCGCTAAGCCCGACCGACCGTCGAAGAAGTCGGAACGCCTCCTTCCTGCCCGTGATTATCTTGTGCGCATAACACTGATGACCCACGTCCCAAAGGAGTTTATCCTGCCCAAAATCAAACACATAATGCAGCGCAAGCGTTATCTCCACCACCCCCAAATTGCTCGCCAGATGCCCGCCTGTCCTGCTGACCGTATCTAAAATAAACTGCCGTATCTCCCCTGCCAACTGCTTCAATTGAGTTACAGAAAGCCCCTTCAAATCCCCCGGCCCATTTATCCCCGCAAGCAGGGGATAGTTTTCCCAGCCGACTTGACCGTTTATTTCGGTATTCTGGGTTCGACTGAGTTCATCTTTGCTGGTGTTCGTCTCCGTCGGCTGCATAGAACTACCCCGTATCGGCTCCACCCCGACATAAGGGGGTTTCGAAAAATACTCCTGTTCTTTTGGGTCCAAATTCCGCATCCCGTATAAACCTTTCCAGCTACGGCTCGGCGCACCTGCTTCTTCTTAGACCGCATCATCGCCTTCGCCGAGACGAAAAACCGCACAAATGCTTAATTATACACCCCTGCACCCCATACTTCAACTAAACCCTTGCCCGCCCAATAAGGTCCGCCTTGTGCTCGGCGGGCTTGCCATACTCAAACTTATTCAGGAAACCTCTGCCTATACACCGAAACCTCCCAAATTGCCCATATGCCCCTATGCCCCGATTTATAGGACTATGTTCGCCGCCTATCTGCCATTTACCCCCATAAGCATAGTTAACACACACACCAAAAACGCCGATTCATCCAGCGAAACGCCGTACGACCCCTTTGGATATAAAACAAATATCTACAATACTTTATATTGGGAGAAGCACGGTTGTGAACCTTTGTCCAACCGGCACCCCTTTGTATTTTAAGATGTAAGATGGATGGTCTAAACTATATATCTCGTCAAACCAGTTCTGCGGCTCAGCCGAACCCTCTCGGGAGCATTAAGACGAGTTCGCCTAAGTCGGGATGCGTCGTGAGCTGTTCTCTTGACTACGCCCTGCACGGTCCACCGTTGCGCATTTGTGCCTCTCCGCTCGCCAGTAAATATGCACACAATGTCCGGCCGGCCATATCCATCATTGAGATAATGATCTTCATCGTCGTCCTGTCTATCGCGGTCATTGGCACATCGGGCTATCGATATTTCGCTACCCTGGATATCCGCAGGTCGGATAACGAGATAACCGCGGGTCGAATAGCTTCGCATCTCTGTGAAAGCTGGAAAGGTCAGGGGGGCGGAGACAGCTCCTATAACCCCCTAAATGACTCGGATTCCTCGGCGATTGGCACTATAGAGACCGCTTCGAGCTCCCTCGCTCCTGAAGAACCGCTGACTTTCACACTGCTCAAAAATGGAGGGTATTATAAAGTTGTTTCGGACAATCGCACTTACTACGTTACTATGTCCTATCACAGTACCAGCACTGCCATAGAAAATCTCGAAATCCTGAATGTTATTGTAACCTGGCCCGCAAACTTGTCAAACAACGACGTTGCGACCAATAAGTCCCTCAGCTTGTCCGAACTAGTGATAACTCAATCGAAAATCTGATAAATATGATAAAAATAAAACTAATAAGAAGAACCGGCTTAACACTTATCGAGCTTATGGTGGCCTCCGCTATGGCGACAATCTGTGTGCTTGCCGTCGGAGTCGTCTTCTCCGGCAGTCAAAAGGCATGGAACAATACTTACACAAAAGCCAACTCTTCAATCATGCTCGATAGCCACCTCGCAAGCAAAGCGTTTGAAGCGACCGTTCGCAAGGCCTCCTGCGAGAAGTATTCGCTCGACACTGAGGTCGGCCATGAGGGTCACTGGGTCGAGGTCTATTACTTTGCTTCCAACGATTCTAATACGCCCGACCGCTACGCATGTCTTCAGGTGGAAGGCGGCACATTCTACATAGACCACGGCGCCACCCCCAGCCCCATACAGCAGACCGGCACCCCTGACCCGCCCCAAAACCAAATTTGTGAAAACGTGACCGCATTTTCCTTTTCCAGTTCCGGACGCTGCATTCGTATGAAGATGACATTAAGTAATAATGACTCCGATGTTTCTTTCATCTCCGCCGCAGTGCCTCAGAATCAATAAAATTGTCCTTTTAGTCAAATAAGAGCGAGGTGTGTTATGCTAAGAATATTCAGACAAAAACGACCCGGGTTCATAACCCTGATGGCTGTGGTTGCCGCCATTTTCCTCTTCATAATCGGCGTAGGCCTGTTGACTCTCGGTTTTAATCGCCGGCTGTATTCCATTCGTTCCAATCACCAGCTCGCAGCCCGCTGTGCCGCCGACTACGGCCTTACCAAGGCCGTCCATGAAATGAACCTGCGGCTCCCAGCCGTGAATTGCTCCAATCTTCCTGCCGAGAACAGCGTCCCCATCTCCGGCAGCAATGCAACGTACTCCTACACCGTCACCGGTTGCAGTGGAAATTATTCCGTCACGGCCCACGGAACAAGCGGCCCAATAACGAAAACCGTCCTCTGTGACCTCCGGCTCAAAAGTGCGTTCGAATACGCTATTCTCACCAAAAACACTTTGGATATCGGCAGCGTTAGTACCGTTAACTGCAATGGCTGCGGTAGCGTCCCCCTTAAAATCGGCACCACAAATAATCCGAACGCTGACGCTGAAATTATCTTGAAGCCGAACTCCGTCGTCGATGGAGACATCCTCCTCGGGCAGGGCGGCACCCCCTCAGTAGTCATAGGCCCTGGCGCCACCTATGGTAATATCTACGCCGTCGCCACCGACTTCGATTTGCCCATGCCAACGGTCCCGGACGATTTCGAGTCCGCCCCAAACATGGGTGCCATCACTGCCAGCGGCTCACTTTCCACCTCAGGACAATACATATATGAAAAAATTGACTTGAAAAACGGCGGCACTCTCAACATAAACGCAGATGTCGAATTATACATAACGGGCGATATAATCCTCAAAAACGGCGCTGATATCAATATCGCCCCCAATGTCAAAGTGGCAATTTACCTTGCAGGTGCATTCGACGGGTACTATGGTGCCGGCTTCAACGACGGTGGTGACCCAAGCAAACTTTCCATATACGGATTGTCGTCCAACGATATCGTCATAAAAAACTCTGACGCATTCTGCGGCACCATATACGCGCCGAACGCCAACGTGCACCTGTATAACTCCGCCAAAGTGTACGGCTCAATCATCGCAAACAACTATACACAGGATAACTCCGCCGAATTCACGTATGACGCTAACCTGAGAAAAGTTACCGAAAGCGACAAATTCGTCCGTTTCGTTCCCACCCACTGGCGAGAGCAATAATCGACTCAATACCTGTTGAACCGGAAATAAAAAGGCCATAAGCACACTGCCTATGGCCCGTTGGTTCGCAAAAACAGTTCTAACCAAAGAGTTTCGTCAACTTAAGGAGGTCGAGGCGGGGGACGTATCCTATACGCCAAATGATTAACGCCAAAAAAGTTCCCCCAAACCTGTGATTCTCTTTGTGGTGAAAAAATGACTTCCCCCCGCACCAAACCCGCCTGCGGCGGGAGGTCAATGACCCGTGCACTCAGCCCAATAGGAGACAACACTACTTCCACGGTCGTTCCCCCACTCGTCTCGGCGAAGGCGGGAGCAAACCCAAGCTACAAATGGGACCGCCGAGCCGTAGCCGGACAGACCTGCCTGTTTCATCGGCATACCCCTCAATTTTTTATTAGTCAAAAATTCCTTCACACTCCGGCCTCCCAACCAAAGACCGTGTTATCAGTATTAAAAAAGCCGATTGATGATTGGTAATTGATTATTGACTATGTCAAACGCTGCTTGAAAATCATCAATTATCAATAATCGATATTGTTATCTGGTCCTGTTCAGAAGCATCGTCGCAAGTCGGCGAAGCATATCGGCCTTTTCGCCGAAGGGCTCCAGCGCCGCAACCGCCTCACCAGCGAGTTTACGGGCCAGTTTTCTCGACTTTTCCAGTCCTACAACCGCGGGATAAGTCGCCTTGCCCTGCTTTGCGTCCTTGCCGCTGGTCTTGCCCAACTGCTCGCTGCTTGCACACACGTCGAGTATGTCGTCCGCTATCTGAAAACCCAGCCCAACCTTCAGGCCGTATTCGCGCAGGCACTTCAACTGCTCCTCGTTTGCTCCGCCGCATATCCCTCCCATTACCGCCGCGCATCTAAACATTTTGGCGGTCTTATTGGTGTGAATTCGCTTTAGCATCTTCTCATCCGCATCCCCGTTGGCCGCCCTCAAGTCAGCCATCTGCCCGGCCACCATACCGGCAGGCCCCGCCGCCTCCGCAAGCTCAGCCATAAGCCGAACCGCCGTCTTCGGCTCATCTATCTTTTTCGCCAGCAGCTCAAACGCCAATGTCAGCAAAGCATCACCGACCAATATCGCCGTCGCCTCATCAAATTTCTTATGACAGGTCAGACGACCGCGTCGGTAATCGTCGTCATCCATCGCAGGTAAATCGTCGTGAATAAGCGAATACGTGTGCACCATTTCTATCGCCGCCGCCGCCACCACCGCATTGCGGTTGACTTGCCCTCCGACAAGCTCGCAACACCACAACACTATTGCCGCCCGCACACGTTTGCCCGGCCCTTCGAGCACATAACGAATCGGCTCTTTAAGCTCGCTTCCGAGCAGGTCACGCTGCGACAAAATCTGCTCAAGCACCTCATTGACCAGCCGAACTTTGCGCTCAAGGTCTGCTGCAAAACCCCCATCTGCACTACCGCCTGACGCCATAAAACCTGCCCCAAAATTGCATCTCGTCGTTCAATTCTGTATTATACAACTCTTTCAAAGCGACTGAAGGAAATTATGCGAAACTGGCGTATTCTCATTCTCGGCGTCACCGCATCCGGCAAAGGCCGGCTTGCCTTCGAGCTGGCAAAGTCGCTGGACGCGGAGATAATCTCTATCGACTCTATGAAGGTTTACCGCCGAATGGATGTCGGCACCGCCAAGCCGCCCAAAGAGGCCCGCGACCAGATTTTCTATCATCTTATCGACGTCGTCGAACCCAGCGACTCATTCAGCGTCGCACGCTTCCTCGAATTGGCCCAGGCCGCAATCGATGATATAAAAAGACGCAACAAACCCGTCGTCGCCGTAGGCGGAACCGCTCTCTACATCAAGACCCTGCTTTACGGTCTCTTCGAAGGCCCGGGCGCCGATGAGCAAATTCGAGCCGAACTCAAAGCCCAGGCAAGAAACCAAGGACTTAAATCGCTTTACGAACATTTGCAGAAAATCGACCCAGATGCCGCAAGCCGTATAAGTTTCAACGATGCCAGACGCATCATCCGCGCTCTGGAGGTCTATAAACTCACAGGCAAACCCATATCGAGCTTTCAGTCCCAGTGGTCGCAAGACACGAGGGATGAGTGGACGATAATAGGGTTACGACGAGAAAAAACCGAAGAAAGCAAAAGAATCAACGCCAGGGTCAAAAAGATGATTGACGCAGGATTGGTTGATGAGGTGAAACGACTGCTCGCCGAGCCAAAACCCCTGAGCAACCAAGCACACTGCGCCATCGGCTACGCTGAAATCATAGACCACCTGGCCGGCAAAATAACCCTCGATGATGCAATCGAGCTTATCAAGAAAAATACACGCAAGCTCGCCAAGGCACAGCGAACCTGGTTCAAAACCTTCAAAAACGTCCACTGGCTCGACCTCACCCCCGAGGATACTCCTGACCAATTGCTCATCCTCGCAAAAAGGATTCTGAACAATGAAACCTGATTCCAAACGCCCAAAATTGATTACGCTAATTCTGGCGGCAAGGCCGAAGTTCCTGACGGCAAGCGCGGCGCCGGTGCTGGTGGGGTCCGCGATTGGCTTTGCGGTCGCGGAGATTTTCAATTGGCCTTTATTTTTGCTGGCGCTATTTGCAGCAATGGCCCTGCATTCAGGAGCTAACATCGCCAACGACTACTTCGACCATATCTCCGGCAACGACTGGGCTAATAAGAACGTGACGCCCTTCTCCGGCGGCAGACGCTTCATTCAGGAAGGCATCCTTTCGCCGAGGGCAACCCTGCTCGCGTCGCTGTTTTGTCTTGCACTCGGCGCTATGCTGGGTATCATAATTTTGCTGATTACGCAGAGCATCTTCATTCTGGCGATTGGCCTGATTGGCCTTTTAGGCGGCTTCTTCTACACCGCACCGCCCATTAAACTCGGCTATCGCGGCATAGGTGAATTCGTAATCGCATTTTTGTTCGGCATACTGCCGGTGTATGGGGCGTATTATCTGCAGACCGGGACAATTGATGCGGCCCCTCTGGCCGCCGCGTGCATAATGGGTGTTTTGATTTTCTTAGTGATTCTGGTAAACGAATTTCCAGACCTTGCCGCCGACGCCGCCGTCAATAAAAAGACGTTGGTAGTCCTTTTCGGCGTCCCAGCATCCGTCTGGATTTATCGAATCGCCGTCGTCAGCACATTTGTCATCACCGTTGCCGGCACGATTCTCTACCACTCAATGCTCTGGCCGACGCTGCTTTATTTTCTATTTGGCTTGCCCATTGCCATCGCGGCAACCAGCTTCGCAAACGCCCACGACCTTGCCACCCCCGGCCCAACCCAGCATCGCGCCAGCGCAATTACCATCTTTTTGCATCTGGTCGGTTGCCTCACCCTCTCCGCCGGCTTCGTTCTCTGGACATTCGTGCACGCCAGTATGGGTTGAACGAAGCTTGACCGACCGTGGGGGCTGGCGTAAACTGGCGGGTGATGGAGAGACGGATTATCATAAATGCCGATGATTTTGGGCTTTGCGAAGGGGTCAATAAAGGAATCGTTGAGGCGCACAGCAAAGGCGTCCTGACAAGCGCCACGCTCATGGTCAATATGCCCGCGGCCGAGCAGGCGGTTGATTTAGCCAAGCACCTCCCAAAACTCGGCGTCGGTGTTCATCTCAATCTCACCAACGGCAAGCCACTCTGTCAGAATGAAGGCGTGAAACTGCTTCTCAACGCCGAGGGCGATTTCGGCTTATCGCAGGGTAAATTGGCAATTGCCTCTCTAATTACAGGCAAGGTGCGAGCCGCAATCGAAGCAGAACTTGTGGCGCAGATACAATGGGTAATCGACAGAGGGATTAAGCCGACGCATTTGGATTCACACAAGCACATCCACAGTTTCCCCGCGATTTTTCGGATTGTGTGTCGATTGGCCAAACGTTTCGAGATACCCGCGATTCGGTTCACATACGAGCCGAAGCAGGTCTGTCGGCTGCCCTGGCCTGTGACCGACGAAGAAAGCAGGAAGAGGGCAGCAATGGTGCGAATAATGGCGAAGATAAATCGCTGGCAAAATCGGGAATTTTTCAAGACGGATGCCCTTTTGGGCGTGGCACATACCGGAAACATAAATGTTAATTTCTTCCGGGCCGTAACTCTGTATAATACCGCTGCGACAGCAGAGGTGATGACCCATCCGGGATATACATACGACCTTGATGCGACTCGGACGCGCTTAGTCAAACAGCGCCAAGTAGAACTTGAGGCGCTCTGCAGCGAAAAGACGAAACAGTATTTCAAAGAAACGGGGATAAAACTGGTGCACTATGGCCAACTCTGAAAAGATGACAGCAAGGTTACCTAAAGAAGATGAACGCCAGACCGGCGCCGTTATCGACTGCTCCGTCGTCGTGCCGCTCTACAATGAATCCGATGTCGTGCAGGAGCTTTACGACCGGCTGACCAAAACACTTGCCCCAACCGGCCTGTATTACGAACTTATCTTCGTCGACGACGGCAGCTCGGATAACACACTGCAGCTTCTCAAAACAATCGTCGACGGCGACAGCAAAGTCGTCGTCGTCGAGCTGCGCCGCAACTTCGGCCAGACGCCTGCATTGGCCGCCGGTTTCGACGTCGCACGCGGCCAAATCATCGTCTCAATGGATGGCGACCTCCAGCACCTGCCCGAAGAAATACCCGGGTTCATAGAAAAGCTAAACGAGGGTTACGACGTCGTCAGCGGCTGGCGAAAAAGACGCGTCGATAACCTGCTGGTGCGAAAAATACCCTCACGGGCCGCAAATTGGCTGGCCTCAAAAATAAGCGGCGTCGATATCCACGACTTCGGCACAACCTTCAAGGCATACCGCCGTGAAGTTATCGAACAGCTTAATCTCTACAGTGAAATGCACAGATTCATTCCGGCAATTCTATCTCAAAGCGGAGTAAAGATAGTCGAAATACCTATTTCTAATATCATAAGGCCGTCCGGCTCAAGCAACTATGGTCTGGGCAGAACGCTGCGGGTCGCCTTCGATCTGATTACGCTGCGGTTCCTGCTCGGTTATATCACAAAGCCCCTGCATTTCTTCGGCAGAGCGGCGATGTGGTGCGTCGCTGCAAGTATGTTGCTTTCCGGCTACATACTGTTCGACAAGTTCTACTACAACGTGCCTATTCTCGTTGCGCACGCACCGCTGGCTGGCCTTGCCGCTGTTCTGCTGATGGTCGGCACCATCTTTATCGCCACCGGCCTAATCGGCGAGATGATAAGCAGGGTCTATTTCGAATCCACGGGCAAAAAAATCTACTCGGTGCGAAAAATCCACCGCAGGGACGCTCTGGGGCGGGCTGAACAGTGAAAAAGAAGAAACCACTACGGGGTCTTGTAACTATCCTGCTTATTGCGGTCGCAGCCGTCCTGCTGGTAAGACATTTCCATATCAAGAACTTCAACACCATAAGCCCAGGTGTTCTTTATACGAGCGGCCAACCCAGGGGAATGGACTATACGCGGCTGCTCTACAAATATCACCTCGCCACAATCGTCAACCTGCGCTCGCCTGCCGAACACCGCGAGAGAAACTGGCACAATGAAGAAATAACCTGGGTCCGCAGCAACGGCGTCAAATACATCGAGATGCCATTGGACAGAAACATAGACAGCCCCGCTCATTTCCCCGATGCGAATATGCAGGAAAAGTTTCTCGCCATAATGGCCGACAAGGAAAATCTTCCCGTCCTCATACACGACAGCAGCGGTGAATCAAGGTCTGCTATGCTCGCCGCCGTTTGGCTGATAAAGGGCGAACAACTACCCGTGCAACAAGTCATTGATACAGCTTCCAGAATCAAGTCGGCTCCCCTCGCAGAGCCGGAGAAGCAGTTCATAAACACCCTGGCCAAATAAAACCGACTAAATAGGCACGCCGCCGGTAGTTTCAACAACCGGCGACCGCCTGTGAAATAATCCCCCTGCCACCGGCGTTTGCTTGTCCCGTTCAACGCCTTCTTCCAGATACACAAGCTCAAACCGCCCGGTTTTCAGCAGCTCATCCAGGTTCCTGCCGAATGCGATAATCCAGCAGCTCTGCTGATAGTAACCATCTACTTCAGATTCAGTGTTTATCGTCGGAACTACTCTGCCGAAGTAGTGAATGAATCTGGGCGAGACGCTCTTGTATGCTACAAGCTTGTCTGCAGGCGGCACTTTTTGAGCAACGGAAAGAGTGAAACGCCTCGAGGGTTGGTTGTAATTGAGCGGATTCGTAAACCCGACAAAGATAATCATATTTACAGCAACAAGACCGGCAAAAATGCAGCCACAGGCCGGCCCCGGACGTTTTTTGGCAAACAACACGCCGACGATAGCCACCCCGGCGACAATCACGCCGGCAGTCGCAAACGCAGCCGGCAAAAACTGACGCCACCTCCAGAAACAATAAACAACCAGCCCGGTCACCAGCAAAAACGCAACTGCAAGATGCGTCCTCAAAACGCCTTTGGCCTGTTTCGCCGTAAATGCCTTGCGCTCAAACATCATATCATCCATAAGAATGCCCATCAGAATGGCCATTGCCGGCATTATGGGTATTATGTAATGCTGACGCTTGCCTCCCGACAGCATCAAAAATGCCATGTCGGCGACAAACCACACCCATAGAAACTGCATAACCGCCTGCTTCCTGCCCCATATCCTGTAGAACGGCGCGGCAATCGCCATCGGCAAAAAGGCAACCCACGGCACCGCAAACATAAACATCTGCGGCAGGTAATAATAGAACGGCTTCTTCAGGGGGTCTAATCCGCCGAAAAACCGGTCAACAAATTCCCGCTTCCACGCCACAATGTCCCAGTTAACCTTGTATGCAGCGGCAATCGGCCACGGCAGCATTATCGCAAGCAAAATCAACACGCCCGCCACAGGCAGCAGCTTCGGCACCTGCCGCCACTGCCTGAATATCGCCACATAGAAAAATAAAGGCGCCAGAACAAGTGGAATCGGTGCAGGCCCCTTGGCAAGATTCCCAAGTCCGAAACTGACCCAAAAAACAATCATATAAGCAATCTGCCTTTTACGACTCTGAGCAGTTATGGCCGAGTAGAAACTTAAAAAACACAGGACGACGAAGAATGTCAGCACCATCTCAGGCCGGGCATTGTGCGAATATCGAATATAACCAAACGACGTCGCCCACACCCCCGCACACACAAGGGCCGTCCGAAACGACAGCCACTGCCCAACGAAATAGATAATTACACAAACGGAAAGAACCGCAAAGACCGCGCTTGGCAGCCGGGCGGTGAACTCATCCACCCGCCCCGTAACCTTCGCAAGCCCCGCGACCAGCCAGTATGAAAGTGGCGTCTTTTGCAGGCGGGGCTGGTTGTTAAATGTTGGTAAAACCCAGTTGCCTTTTTCTAACATCTCGCGTGAGGTTACCGATACAAAACATTCGTGATTATCAAGAGGCGTCGTCGAAAGCGTCCAGCCGGCGTTCACAAAACAAAGAACAAACAACACGCATACGACAGGATACTTTGTTCTGTCAGAAGTATTCTGGTTGTTTCCCATTTACAGTCACACCGCAGTCTTGCCGGTCTAATCCTCGCCTTTTTCAATTACGGTTTCTTCTCGTTTAGTTTCGTGAATATAAATCAGGTGGAGATTCCGCAGGTATATAAGCGTGTTCAACGAGAAGCCAAGTATGAAAATGGGATTTTTGATATGAATTGAATAAACCAGCAGAATTAAGCTGCCAGCGACAGATATGAACCAGAAAGAGGTCGGCACATGGGAACGTTTTTTGCATTCACTTACTATCCACTGTAGGACAAATCTTGCTCCGAATACCACCTGACCAACAAGGCCTACTGCCGCCCAAAACGGGTCATTGACAACCTGCTCGACGAGAGCGGTTTTGAAAAATACGATTATAGCATTAAACATATTTATCTCTCCGGGTCCAGACTGGCTGGTATATTGTGAGACAATTTTTGCAAAACTAAAAAACATCCTTTCGGAAATAATGCGGCGGCTTTCGGATGACTTTTTGCGGACAATTCCATAATTATCAAGGGTTTGATTCTATCAGTTCGATTATCTTTTCGAGGTTATTCGGCGCCTCGATTGGAGGGTTGCTGAACTGCCCCTGCTTTTCCTTGTGGTAATTGACGGTAACATTCGGGTCTTTCAGCGCGTGGCCGGTAAGCACGCAGGCAACTCTGCTATCGGCGCCGATGACGCCTTCGGCCCGCAGCAGCTTCAACCCAGCCACCGAGGCCGCCGAGGCCGGCTCACAACCAAGCCCGTGTTTCCCTATAATGGCCTTGGCGTCGACAATCTGCTCGTCGGTTACCGCACGCACGACGCCGTCGCATATATCTATCGCCCGCAGACACTTCTTGAGATTGACCGGCCGTGAAATCTCTATCGCCGATGCACAGGTATGAGGCGAAAAATTGCGGGCCGTCAGGTCAGCGTAATAGTCCGTGATAACTTTACGGTCAACTTTGCCGTTGTTCCACAATAGCCCCTTGTTATTGACAAGGTCGGCGAGTGTGGCGGCGCCGGTGGCGTTGATGATGGCCATCCGCGGTATTTGTTTAATCAGGCCGAGTTGCTTCAGTTCATAAAAGGCCTTGCCGAACGCGCTTGAGTTACCCAGATTGCCCCCGGGCACAACAATCCAGTCCGGCAGTTCCCAGCCGAGTCCTTCGATGATGCGATACATAATTGTCTTTTGGCCTTCTAAGCGGAAGGGATTCAGCGAATTGAGCAGGTACAGCCCTAATTTCGTGCACACGTCCTGCACCTGTCGCATACAGTCATCGAAGTCGCCGCGTATCTGAATCGTTTGCGCCCCATAGTCCATTGCCTGCGAAAGTTTGCCGAATGCAATCCTGCCTGAGCCGATGAAAACCGTGCACTTCAATCCGCAACTGTGCGCATAAAGCGCCACCGACGCCGAGGTGTTGCCCGTCGAGGCGCAGGCGCTTGATTTTGCGCCGACCATTTTTGCGTGGCTGAACGCCGCGGCCATCCCGTTATCCTTGAATGAGCCGGACGGATTAAGTCCTTCATACTGCAAAAACAGTCGCCCCGGATTCATACCGGCGTATTGGGCCACCTCGTCGTTGGGCTGCAGAATTGTCTGCCCTTCGCCGATTGTTACCTTGTATTTGTCGTCGCAAAAAGTCAACAACTCGCGGAATCGCCAGACGCCTGATAAATCAAGAGGGACGTTCCTGTTTGCCCAGCGTTTGCCGAAGTCGGCTAATTTTCTCGGCACTTTGATTTTGTCCCAGTTATACTGGGCGTCCAGAAGGTCCCCGCACCGCGGGCATTTGAATATTACTTCCGTAACGTCAAACTCCGCGGAGCAATCCGGATTGATGCACTTCTGAAAAGCAACCGATTGCTTACTCATCCAGCACCTCTTGCACACATCCTGCCCTTCGGTTACCGTTTTTCCCCTCAATTGCTACCACTGACGATGCGCTGTCAGCCGTAGAGGCCATTGCGCCGGCCTTCTCAATAAGGCCCGGCAGCTCCGCAATTCGGCTTATCTTCCAGACACCATCGGGGACCTTTCTACCAACGTTTGTATAAGCCGCCTTCAGCACTGCCCGCATACCGGCCTTCAGCGCCGGCCTTATATCCTTGTCGATGCGGTCGCCGACGAAAAGGATACTCTCTGCCAACTCGCCTATCTTCGCAGCGGCCGCCTCAAAAATTCTCACATCGGGCTTTCGGAATTCAAACTGATAAGAATAGAGCCGATAAGGGAAAAAGTCCAGTATGCCTAATTGGGCCAGATGCTTGTCTAAGGAGCCGGCGCTGATGAACGTGTTGCTGAGTATGCCGAGCTTAAGCCCCATTTTTTTGAGTGTCGCCAGGGTTTCCTTCAGTGCCGGTTCAATCTTGGCAAGTTTGCCGAGCGGCTCATACCACAGCCAGCCGACCTGCCGCCACTGGTCATCGGTGAGCTTATATCCGCGTTTTGTTCCCGACCTTTTCAGCAGAGACAATGCGTCAAAATCTCTGCCGACCACGTCGGACCACAAATATCGCAATCGCACCGCAATCAAATTCCGCAGGCAGTACCATCCTAAATCGCCAACCGGCTGGGCGCAGCTTTTGAGATAATCATAAGTCATCCTCGCGCTTTGCCGAAACACCTTAGTCGTCTCGACTTTGCCGAAGTTCAGCAAAGTGTCACCCAGGTCGAACAGCACCGCTTTAATCGTTCTTTCAGCCAAGCATTTCACCTCATCGACGGCAGGCCATCCGCAAAGGCGTCCTTGACCCATTGCAGCATTTCATCATCCGATACCGCAGATACCCTGTCCTGCATATACTCGGCGGCGATTTTGTCCCGAATCTTGACCACGCGAGGGTCGTGCTTGGTAATCTCAATCTGAAAGCGGGACTCAATCCAGTGCTTTATCCCAGCGGCGCCCGTCTTGTCGGTAATCGCCACCTCAACCGGCCGTTTGAGCAGTTTCTCGGTGTCGAAGCAGTTATATATCTCCTCGTTCTTCAATAAGCCGTCTGCGTGGATGCCGGCCCGCGTCACGTTGAAGTCCCTGCCGACAAGCGGGTAATTGCTCGGAATCTCAAAGCCAAGCTCCTTCGCTGCATACGAGGCAAGCTCGGTTATCGCGGCATAGTTGACGCCCGGCGTCACACCCTTTATCTGCGCGTGCTCAATAACCATCGCCTCAAGCGGGGGATTTCCAGTTCGTTCGCCGACGCCGAATATAGAGCTGTTGGCCGCACAGCAACCATACAGCCAGGCCGTCGCCGCATTGACCTGCACCTTGTGCAGGTCGTTGTGGCCGTGCCACTCCAACGACTCAGCCGGCACGCCGATTTTGCGCAGGCCCGCCACCAGTTTCGGCACGCTCCGCGGCAAAACCGAGCCCGCCCACGGCAGGCCGAAGCCAAGCGTATCACACAGCCGAATCTTGACCGGCCCGCCTTTTGGCGAGGTCTCGCCGAAGGCGGACTTTTTATACTGCTCGCCAAGTTTCATCAGCTCCGCCGCAAAAGGCAGCACAAAACCATTGTAATCGGCCCTGGTAACATCCTCGAAGTGACAACGCGGAATCACGCCCTGGTCCAGCGCCGCCTTGACGATATCCAGATACGCCGCAAGCGCCTGCGCACGGGTCTTTCTCAGTTTGAGAAAGATGTGGTAGTCGCTCACGCTTGTCAGTATCCCGGTCTCCGCCAGGCCCATCTGCTTGACTAACCGGAAATCTTCCGCGACCGCCCGAATCCAGCCGGTGATTTCCGGGTATTTGTAGCCGCGTGCCTTGCAAAGCTCCACCGCTTTTCTGTCGCGGTCCGAATACAGAAAGAACTCGCACTGGCGAATCAGGCCCGTATCGCCGTCTATCTTGTGCAGCAGGTCGTATATCCGCAATACCTGCTCAGGCATATATGGGGGTCTCGCCTGCTGGCCGTCGCGGAAAGTCGTGTCCGTAACCCATATCTTTTCGGGTATCTCATACGGGACCGTCCGCTTCTCAAATTGCACAAGCGGAAATTCCGTATAGGGAAACATCTCCCGATACAGACTCGGCTCACTTATATCCGCTACCTTCAAAACCCTTTTCGCCATCTTCTACATCACCTCACCTTGATTGATTATTGATGATTGATGATTGATGATTAACATACACGCCAGCCATTCGCTGCGGGACGTCCGTCTGCCGGCGGCAGCCACATCATCAATAATCAATTATCGATTATCAATGGATGGCCGAGATGGGAGTCGAACCCACATGCCCTTACGGACAGGGGATTTTAAGTCCCCAGCGTCTGCCATTCCGCCACTCGGCCCTTTTCACCGCAGAGACCACAGAGGACGCAGAGTTTACTTTATATTTTTTATCTCCGCGTGCTCGGCGGTGAATCTGTCTTCGTTAATTTAACCAATACCGCCCCTTTTTGCAAACCGTTTCTTCCCGGCCGCCAGGGGTCTCATCCTTGCCAAGGACTAGCCCGAAAACACTTGCGACCGGCCAGACGTCTCCTTAAAATACTGCCTTCTTTTCACCAAACACAAGGGAAAGATATGCTGGCTAAATTGTTTAGCGTCGCGCTTGAGGGAATCGAAGGCATCATCTGCGAGGTCGAGGTCGACGTCGCACGCGGCGGGTTTGAAAAGACCCTCATCGTGGGCTTGCCCGACGCAGCAGTAAAAGAAAGCGCCGAAAGAGTAAAAAGCGCCATTATCAACTGCGGCTATAAATACCCCAAAACACAATCATTAGTAAACCTCGCACCGGCAGATGTCAAAAAAGAAGGCCCCGCCTTCGACCTGCCCATCGCACTGGGGATGCTGCTGGGACAAAACGTCTTCAGCAGCACGGTTCTGAAGAACTTCTGTATCGTCGGCGAGCTTGCCCTTGACGGCAGGGTCCGACCCGTCAACGGCGTCCTGAGTATGGCGATGACCGCCAATTCAAACGGCTTTCGGGGCATCATCGTGCCTTTGGACAACGCACCCGAAGCAGCCGTCGTCAACGATTTGGAAGTCTATGGTGTCGGTTCTTTGACGCAAACCGCTGAGTTTTTAGCCGGAAGACTCCCTTTGGAGACCACCACGATTGACATCGACGAGATTTTCAACATCGAAAGCCGATACGACGTTGACTTTTCGGATGTAAAGGGCCAGGAATCCGTTAAGCGTGCCCTCACCATCGCCGCAGCAGGAGGGCATAATATCCTTATGATTGGCCCGCCCGGAGCGGGTAAAACTATGTTAGCCCAACGATTAGCAACCATCCTGCCGCCTCTTACGCTGGGAGAGTCGCTTGAAACAACACGGATATACTCCTCTGTCGGCCTGCTCGGCAAGGGCAAGGCCCTGCTGGCGACGCGACCCGTCCGTATGCCGCACCACACTGCAAGCGGCCCAGCTCTGGTTGGTGGCGGCACAAACGCACGACCAGGCGAACTGTCTCTGGCTCACCACGGAATCCTGTTTCTCGATGAATTCGCGGAGTTTCCGCGACACGTTCTGGAAATGATTCGCCAGCCCTTAGAAGACGGCACCGTAACCGTGTCCCGCGCAAAAAAAACCATAACCTATTTCGCCGGTTTTCTTTTGGTCGCATCCTGCAATCCCTGCCCCTGCGGCTACTACGGGAGCGATTTTCGCCGGTGCAAATGCACGCCGGGCCAGGTCGAACGCTATTTGTCGAAAATCTCCGGCCCGCTCATTGACCGAATCGACATCCACATAGATGTCCCGCCGGTAACTTTTGGCAAGCTCCGCTCAAAGGCAAATCAACTGGATTCCGCCACCATAAGAGCGGACGTGATAAAGGCACGCGACGTCCAGACAAAACGCTTCGGCGACGGCAAAACCCTGACCAACTCTCGAATGACCCACAAGCAGGTCGAAAAGTTCTGCAACCTCGACACTGCCTGCGAGATGCTGCTCAAACAAGCGATGGTCGAATTCGGTCTGTCCGCTCGCGCCCACGACAAAATCTGCAAGGTTGCCCGCACTATCGCCGACCTTGCCAGCTCTGAAAATATCCAGCCCGAGCACATCGCCGAAGCCATCAGCTACCGCAAATTAGACAGAAAACTTTAACCGGCCGTTCAATTTTCAGCATTTGTTATCTTTACGGCCCGCGAAAATTCAGCATAATATCCCCTTGAAAAAACCTGACTTAGCGGCTTATTTTTGAAAAACATCCGCAAATGAATAAAGACGCAAAAAGCAAATCGCCCGCGAGCAAGAAGGCCGCAGACAACAGCCAGGCCGGCAAAGACAAGCCGCGTCTGCAAATATCGGCCCGTCGGCTGTGGTTGTTTCGCATAATCACTGTGGTTGTCACGCCGATTTTAATGCTGGTACTACTGGAGGTCTTTCTTCGCGTGGTCGGCTACGGATACCCTGCCTCTACGTTCGTGAAATGCACGGTAAATGGCAAACCCGCCTACTGCAGCAACAGCAGATTCGGATGGCGGTTTTTCCCTCCCCAAATCACACGCCAGTTCGAGCCGTTCGTTGTTCCCGCCGACAAGACGGTCAACACATACAGGATTTTCATCCTCGGTGAATCTGCTGCCCAAGGCGACCCGGAACCGTCTTACTGCTTCGGCCGGCAGTTGTCCGTTATGCTGTGTCAGCAATACCCATCGGTCAACTTCGAGGTCTTCACTGTTGCTGTGGCAGCCATCAACTCACACGTTATTGTCCAGATTGCCGAAGACTGCGCCCGGCTCAAACCCGACTTGTTCGTGGTTTATATGGGCAATAACGAAGTCGTCGGGCCATACGGCGCCGGGACGGTTTTCGCGCCGCTTTCAAAGAGTTTGGCTCTTATCCGGATGGGTGTTGCAATCAGGGCGACCAGGTCAGGTCAGTTGATGACACGCCTTGCCGGCGCTATTGGCTACGGCGGGGAAAAGCAGAAAACCTGGGGCGGGCTTGAGATGTTCCTCGGCAAGCAAATCCGCCGCGACGACGAGCAAATGCGGTTTGTTTACAGTCACTTCCGGCACAATCTTGAGGACATCGTCCGGATTGCGCAAAAGTCGGGCGCCAAGACCATCGTTTCGACTGTTGCGGTGAATCTGAAGGATTGTCCGCCGTTCGCCTCTTTGCATCGCGCAGGTTTGGATGAGCCCGGCCTCGACGAGCGAAGCCGAGGCGGGCAACAGAAGAAAATTTTTGACGGTCTTTACCTGCACGGCATCGAACTTGAAAAAGCGGGCGACTTCAACGGCGCTTGTGAAAACTATCTTGCCGCTGCGGAGATTGACGACGCTTATGCGGAAATGCAGTTTCGGATTGGGCGATGTCTGTGGAATCTGGGACAGTTTGACAAGGCCAGAGAACAGTACGTCCTGGCGATGGAACTTGACACGCTGCGGTTCCGTGCGGATTTGAGCATCAACCGGATTATCCGCGAGGTCAGCGAAGGCAGGGCCGGGCAGGGTATTTATTTTGTTGACGCCGCCGGCGTATTCGAGCAAAACAGTCCGCACAACTGCCCCGGCTTCGAGTTATTTTTAGAGCACGTGCATCCTAATTTTTCAGGTAATTATCTGCTCGCAAAAACGGTCTTTGACCGGGTTGAGCAAGTTCTGCCGGACAGGATAAAGGCACAAAAAACCAGGGATGCGGCGCCGTTGAGCGAAGATGTATGCGCCGAGCGGTTGGCATTTACGGTCTATGACCGTCTCCGCGTTACACAGGCAAACCTCCAAAACATCAGCAAAAAGCAGCAGTTTATCAATCAGGCATACCACAAAGAGATGGTGGATTTCTGGAGTCAAAAAGTCGAGCAACTCAACAGCAACATAGGCCCTGCGTCACGTGCCGGCTCCCTTGAGCAATACAAGCAGGCGATTAAGCTCAACGGCACCGACCGCTTCTTGCGGCTAAACTATGCCAAATTGCTTATGGAGGACAGTAAGTACGCTTTAGCCGCCGTGGAACAGTATCGACTGATTATCGAGCAGACACCACACGACTATCATACGCTTGTTGACCTTGCCAATCTGGAGGCAGCGACGGGAAACGTCGATTCGGCCCTGAAACACGCCATCGCGGCGACCAGGTATATGCCAACAGAATCGCTCGCCAATTATACTGTGGGAGCGGTGTATCAGATAAAAGGCCGATATAAAGAGGCACAAAGATACTTAGCCGAAGCGATTAGATTAAAACCTCAATTTGCCCTGGCCTACTCAAATCTGGGCTGGATTCTCGACCAGCAGGGCAAGATTGAGCAGGCCGAACGCGTCTATAGAAAAGGAATCGAAGAAGCACCGAACGACCCGGATTTACATCTTAAACTGGCGTTATTACTCAGGCAAAAAGGGATGCTCCAGGAGGCCGAAAAGGAAAGGCAGAAAGCAATAACGCTTGACCCGAACATCGCCGCACAATTCAGGTCAGCACCGCCGAGTTATGTCAGATAACGTAAATGCCCTTTCAGCAATCCCCTAAAACAGGGTGTAAATAAACGGCGCAGCGGCGGAGCCGCCCAGGACGACGAGCATCCCCAGCAGCAGTAATATCAGCAGTATCGGGACCAGCCACCATTTCTTGTTGTGCTTGAGGAAAAACCAGAACTCGGCGACTATGCCCGGGCGTTTCTGCCGTGAAAGGTTTACGAAATCGTTGTCTTTTCGGTCAGTCGTATTTGCCATTTATCTTCTCCGTCAGGACTGGTGGAAATAGCGTTCAGGGTCGTCGGTGTGTTGGCGTGGCGTCCAGTATGTCGGGGCATCCGGATTGAACCTTCGATTGAGCAAGTCCCTGCCCGACAGTTTGAAAACAAGTCCAACCGGCGTCAATACGAGGAAATAAAAAGCCGCCATCAGAAGGACGCTTATCACAAAACCGATGGGCAAAGCGGCAAAGGTCAGGCCGAGGTAGATTATTCTCCCGGCCCTAGCGGATACAAGGGTAATAAGGAATATACACAACCCTGCTGCGCCTAACAGCACGGCCCAAACGCCCGCGGCCCCTAACACATATCGCAGAATAATCCCGGCAGCGCCGAGAACAACAACTGCTATCAGGCCAAATTGGCGAAGCTCTCTTTTCTCAGGATTCCATTTTATCTCAACTAATGACATAACGTCCGCCTTTCAAGCTAATCCAACTGAAACTGGGCCATATACTCATCGACCTGATGCTGTTTTGCCTGTGGCTGTTCGCTCTTGAACAACAACTGGTTTTGCATAACCAGCACGTCCATATCCGTCGCCATAAAGCACCTGTATGCGTGCTCCGGCGAGCAAACAATCGGCTCACCTCGAATATTGAAGCTCGTGTTGATAATCACGGGGCAACCCGTCTTTTCCTTGAACCGGCTCATTAAGCGATGAAGCTTGGGATGGCGCTGGCGGTCAACGGTCTGTATCCTGGCTGAGTAATCGACGTGCGTAATGGCCGGCACAATACTTCGCTTGACCTTCAGCTTGTCCAGCCCCTTGAGCATTTTGCTCGCAGGATTATCCGGCAGACGTTTGTCCTCTTTCACGTCTGCCACCAGCAGCATATATGGGCTGTCTTGTTCTCGGCGCATCTTGAAATACTTGTCAACATCCTCTTTCAGCACACAGGGTGCAAAAGGCCGAAACGACTCGCGAAACTTGATTTTGAGGTTCATTACGGACTGCATCTGCTCGCTGCGGGCGTCCCCGATGATACTGCGGTTGCCCAGCGCCCGCGGCCCGAATTCCATTCTGTCCTGAAACCAGCCGATGACTTTGCCCTGGCTTATCAAATCCGCGACCTTGTCGGCCAACTGCTCGAAGTCGTTACAGACGTGGTATTTTGCGCCGATGGCGTCCAGAAACAGCCGAATCTGCTCGTCGCTATAGGCGGGGCCAAGCAGAGAGCCGTGTTGTTCGTCCGTCGGCTCCGTCTTTCGCTGGTTGCCTAAGAGTTGGAACCATACCAATAGCGCCGCCCCAATCGCTCCGCCCGCGTCGCCCGCAGCCGGCTGAATCCAGATGTGCTCGAAAGGCCCTTCTCGCAATATCCTGCCGTTGCCGACGCAGTTGAGCGCCACGCCGCCGGCCAGGACAAGATTCTTCAAGCCCGTTTGTCGGTGCACGTGCCGGGCAGCCCGCAGCATCACCTCTTCGCACACCATTTGTATCGAAGCAGCAATATCCATCTCACGCTGCGTCAAAGGCGCTTCAGGCCTGCGTGCAGGTCCGCCGAAGAGCTTCTCGAATTTCCTGCCCACCATCACCGTCTTGTGGCAGTATGGGAAATACGACATATTCAGCCGGAACGACCCGTCATCCTTCAAGTCTATCAACTCCTTCATTATCAGGTCGTAGTATTTCGGTTCGCCGTATGGCGCAAGGCCCATCATCTTGTATTCGCCGGAGTTGACCTTAAAGCCGGTAAAGTATGTAAAAGCCGAGTACAGCAACCCAAGCGAATGCGGAAATCTTATCTCATTGGTGAGTCCAATCTTATTGCCCCTGCCCGTCCCGTAGCTGGCGGTGGTCCACTCACCCACGCCGTCCAGCGTAAGAATCGCCGCCTCGTCAAAAGGCGAGGGGAAAAACGCGCTTGCCGCGTGCGATTCGTGATGCTCGGCAAAGAGGTATCGCCCTTTGTATCTGTGCTTAAGGGCCTTATCCATTTCGCGCGGCAGGTGCAATTTCTGCCGAAGCCAGCCCGGCATACCAATCAGAAACTGCCCAAACCCCCGCGGCGCGTACGCGATATACGTCTCGAGCAACCGCTCAAATTTCAGCAGGGGCTTCTCATAGAAGACGACGTAATCGAGATGCTCGGCATCGATGACGCCTGCCTGTAAGCAATAATCAACCGAATTTATCGGAAATCTATTGTCGTGTTTTTTTCTGGTGAACCGCTCCTCCTGTGCAGCGGCTATTATCTCGCCGTCGCGCACAAGTGCGGCAGCACTATCGTGGTAAAACGCCGATATACCTAATATGTTCATATCGTCTGTATTATATGCCATATCGACCCTTTTAGGCACCCCATTTAGACGCAAAAACCAACTGTTTCCCGGCCAATCCAATGCTGACCGACTTACCTAAGTCCCGCCAAAACATCGGCTTACATTCGCACATTTTTTGCTTAACCCGCCCAAGAGAGGTGCCGATAGATAATTGGCTGTAATGAACTGATTATTATACGTCCAGAGGGTATTGGAAATGGGTATTCAGAACTGGTCGGAAAACATAGTTCTCGTTGACCTGCCCGCCGAACCGCTGATGGGCGATGAGCTGAAGACCGTCGCCGACATTATCAGAGACAGAGGCGACTGCGACGTGGTGATGGATTTCTCCAGCATTGACATCATAACCTCATCGAGCTTATCAAAGCTGCTCAAGCTCAGAAAGCTGCTGATGGACTGGGACCATCAGCTTATCTTCTGCAACGTCGCACCCGCAACGAAAGGCATTTTTGCCGTGACCGGCCTTGAGGGCATCTTCAAGACGGTCGAAGACAAATTCGTCGCGCTGGCAGGTCTGCAATTAGTGAAATAGGTAATCCTCGCCGCCTCATCCGCAAATCACCTCGCCGGGCAACGACACCGCCTTTGCCCTACCCTCCTTAGAATTCCATCGTGCAGAAAGCCGGTTGTATCCCCGGTAATTTGAGCACACCTGCCTGACTCTTCGAATATGCCGGCATCCAGTCTTGCTCAGGTGTTCCCGCGAAGTGAGGAGACGGTGTTGCTTATCCGCTCTATGGCGTAATCGATTTCCTGCTCAGTAGTAAAACGCCCAATGCTGAATCGGACTGCGCTTGCAGCCGAGTCTTCATCCACACCCATTGCCCTTAGAACGTAGTTGGAGCCGGACGTCCCGGACTCACAAGCCGAGCTGGCTGACGCGGCAACATCCTGGGTGTTATTGAGTATGGAAACAGCTTCGACGCCCTTAAAAGAGATGTTCACTGTGTTGGGGAGGCGTTTTGTGGGATGTCCGTTTATCTGTATATCAGGTATCGCTGCTATCAAACCAGCTTCCAGTTTTTTTCGCAATTCAGATGGTACGGAGGGTTTATCGTCCAGTTCCTCTTCACATAAGGCGCACGCTGTCCCAAGGCCGACGATACCGGGGACATTAAGCGTTCCGCTGCGGAGGAAGCGTTCCTGGCCCCCGCCGTCGATTTGAGCAGTCAATTTGACGCGAGGATTTTTATCCCGTATGTAGAGTGCGCCGACCCCTTTGGGACCGTAGATTTTATGCGCCGAGAACGCCATCAAATCGGCATTTATCCGGCTCACATTCACCGCGAGTTTCCCGACCGCCTGAGTGGCGTCGCAGAAGAAAAGTATTCCACGTTTTTTGCATATCGCGCCGATTTCATCCACTGGGTTAATTGTTCCGACGACGTTATTCGCCATCATAATACAGACGAGTATTGTTTGCTCTGTAATCGCATCAGCTACCTGTTGGGCTGAGATATATCCGAAAGAGTCAGGCCGAAGCAAAGTCAGCGTAAACCCTTCCTGTTCCAGTCGCCTGCAGGGTTCGATCGCGGCTTTGTGTTCAATGGCGGATACCAAAATATGATTGCCTCTGTCACGATACGTTTCAGCCGCACCTTTAATAGCCAGATTGCAGCTTTCCGTCGCACCAGAGGTGAAGATTATTTCTCTCGCGGAGGCGCCGATGAGTTTGGCCGTCTGATGACGGGCGGCTTCGACCATATCTCTTGCCTGCCGCCCCAGCGAATGGCTCTCACTGGAAGGATTGCCGAACGAAGAGGTAAGGGCCGGCATCATACTTTCCAGCACGCCCTTATCCAGCGGCGTAGTCGCGTTGTAATCGAGATATACGGGCTTGTTTATTTTTGCTTCCATTGAGTATTCTATGGCTCAAGGAACTCAAAATTCCTCTGAACGCAACAGGGACAATTGGCGTTTTTGGTCAGTTTCGAGGTATCAATCTGTTTTATGGTATTATTCCAGATGTCAAATACCAGCAAGCATTGTCCTGCTTTGTCCGGATTGCCTGAGAGAATTTTTAAAGCCTCCGATGCCTCGAATGCGGCTGTCATTGCAACCGCGGTGCCGAGAACACCGGCCTGTCGGCAGGTTTGGCCGTTGCACGCAGGGGGCGAATCAAACAGGCATCGCAGACAGGGAGTTTTGCCGGGGATTATTGTCATCACCTGAGCTTCTGTGCCGAGAACGCCAGCGAACACCCACGGTTTGGATGTTTTTATCGCACAGTCGTTGAGAATGAACCTTGCCGGGAAATTATCTGTTCCATCGATAATCACATCGACGCCTTCGGCCAGCCGTTCCGCCGTCAGCCGGTCTATTCTTGCGAAAATCGTTTCAATCGTGCAGTTGCTGTTGATTTCCCGCAGGTGATTTGCGGCCGCTGCAATTTTGAGGATGTGTTCGTTTGCGTCTTTTTCGGTGAATAGCGACTGCCTGTGTATATTGGTCAGGTCAACGCAGTCATCATCCACCAGCCGGATGCGCCCGACGCCCGCACGGACGAGCAGTTCCGCAACCCACGAGCCAAGGCCGCCGACGCCGGCAATCAGGGCGCTGCCGTTGACGAGCCGTCGCTGTCCTTCTTCGCCGAAGGGTTTGAAGCTTATTTGCCTTGCGTAGCGTGACAAATCCTGATTTTTCATCTGCGGGATTGACGTCTGTTGTCTTTTGATTCGACGCACCCAGTCACACGAGAGACAATTTTTCTTTTATCCACCCGCCTCCGAGGAGACATTCCTCGGAGTAAACCACGGCCGCCTGGCCGGGTGTAACCGCCTCCAAAGGTTTGTCAAAACGCACCTCGAAAGTATCTTTTCCGGTAACGAGGACCTTTGCAGCGGCACCGGGATGATTATACCGGATTTTTACCTTTGCGTCGAAGCAAGTCGGCACATCAAGCTGCCAGTTGGCACAATCGGCTTTTAGGCCCGCCGCAAGCAGGTCTTTTTTTGTGCCGATGGTTACGTCGGCTGTTTGCGGGTTTATGTCGGTAACATATACCGGCCGGCCTGCCGCAACACCGGTTCCGCGACGCTGTCCGATGGTAAACCTGCCGTAGCCGTTGTGTTTGCCGACAATTTTGCCCGACTGGTCTATGATATTTCCGGCCCGAAGAGCCCGGCTGTTGTGCGCCTCAAGCAGCTTTACATAATCTCCATCAGGAACAAAACAAATATCCTGGCTGTCCGGCTTGTCGTGGACCTCCAGTCCCAGACCTTTGGCAATCTCCCTGACGGCCTGCTTGTTTTTCAACTGGCCGATGGGAAAGAGTATTCTGTCTAACTTTTCGCGTGGTATGCTGAATAAAACGTATGACTGGTCCTTGCCGGTCGCCTGGGCGGGGGCGATTGCGGGTTGCCCGTGATAACCTGCCCCGAGCGCATTTGAGGGGTCGATGATTCTGGCATAATGCCCCGTTGCCACGTAGTGCACACCGATGGAATCAGCCAGCTCGAACAGTCGCCCGAATTTTATTTTTTCATTGCATCGGATGCAGGGGTTGGGGGTCCGCCCGTTTTCATAGTCTTCGATGAAGTTATTTATTATGGCCTCAAAATCTTTGGATGCCGGCAGGGAAATAAACTTTGCGCCGAGTTTGGCGGCGATTCGCCGGGCGTCGGCTGCGTCCTGCGGAGTGCAGCAGGAGCGTGAGTTACTTTCGAAGGTTCGTTCCATCTGCATGCACAGGAATACGGCTGTAACGTCGAATCCTTCTTTCTTAAGTAATGCGGCAGCCACCGCCGAGTCAACGCCGCCGCTAATAGCCACTAAAACCTTTTTTTGCATGTTAATCTGTTTCGTATTCTATCGGGCTGGTTCAATTAACCGGGTCGCAGATATAGGCCCCGCTAACGTCCTGTGCACCTGCTTTTACCCCGATTTTAGCTTACTTGGTCTTGTTTTCGAGGTTTTTTTCGTTTGGCCGACAGGCGGTCCGTGTGCGCAAAAAAAATGACAATTGGCAGCTTTTGATGCCAATTGTCATCCCGTCTCCTGCTCCACGGGCTACTATGTCGCCATCCTCCCTCTGACCTATGATAACGTCACAATCTTAAGTTGACGTCTCTTTGCCCTTTCTTTTCCACCATTCGGGCTTGGCCGGCTCCTGCACCTTCTGCTCCCACTGCTCGCCCTGCTTGTCAAACTGAACCTTGTCCGTACTTATGTCCATCACCTTCACTTCGTGAATCGTGTCCCCCTCGTGGAGCATCTGGTCCTCGATAAGAACGGTAGGGGTGTCGTCGCTATACAGGATAGCCGTCACCACGCCGAACCTCGGCTCCGGACGTTCTAAGACCACCTCTTTCTTGCCGTCCTTTGACGCCTTGGTGGCGACCTTATAGCCCAGCATTCCGCAAACCGCGATGGCCGCCAAGACCAACCATTTTAGTGTGCCTTTATCCATAATTACCGGCAGACTGTGCAGCCGTCCATCGTCGCCATTCCGTCAGGTCCGCGTCGCTCCTCAAATAGCCCTGCGTCAAAACGCGCCGACACTAATCCATCGGCATTATATTAAGCACCCTTAACTTCCTCCTCAGGACCGATAAAACTCAATGTAGAAAACGTCCGAAAACAGCACTTCTGAACGAGCCAAAATTCACGGAGATTTCTCTAATCTATAATATACAATTTGTTTGCCTAACCCCCTAATGGCTTTCAGCAAATAACTTCCTCTATGGCCCTCGCAACGATGTAATCAGCCAGTTTCTGCAGCGCCGGAGACGCCTCGTAATCGTCTATAATGCTGTGGTCCGGGTATGCCCCCATCTCGCGTATCAGCTCCCCTGCCGTCAGACGAAGCTGCTCGTCGCCGGTCCCCTGTCTGGCCTTGCGGGCCGCTGCATCGAGCAATCGCTCAAACTCCTCCCTGCTGTTAAACCAGTCCAGCCCAAACTCCAGCCCAGCCGCCTCTCGCCGCCTGTCCGGGTCAAAAAGATACTGCAAGCCAACCGGATTATATGCCTCTATCCTCTCTTCGACAAACGCCAGTGACACCTCTCGATATGCAGCGTATTTGTGTTCGTCAAAGTCGGGAAATCCTCTCTTGCCTATTTCGCTTTTGAGCAGCGCATCGATTTTCGCCGACAAAAGGTCCCTGCTTTCCACCAGCCGGTCGTGCAATTGCTCCCAGTATGCCTTCAAAAGCAGACCAACTTCATCCATCTATCTCTCTTCCGGCGTGGGCCGCTGTTTTATCGACTGTCTGCCCCTCAACTTTGCCCGGGGCGGTGAGCTTGCCCGCAGTGAGCGAAGTCGAACCGTCGAACCGCTCCGCGACTTTGGCCGTCCGTTCGGCCAGCTCCTTCATCGCCTCGCAACAAATCCCCTTGCTGAATAGCTTGCCTTCGTCCAATACATACACCTTGAGGGCGTTACTCGCAACAGCCCAAAGCTCGCCTCTGCGGACAAGCTCGGCAAAACACAACCGCTGCATCGCAATATCACGCTGGTCCGCTGCGCCGGTCTGCTCAACAACCCCCACTAAAAAGTCCCTGGCCAAAAGCTCCATACCGCTATTGAGGTCCCGCCTCTTTGTACGCAACATTGGCTGCTCGATGAGGGTTTCTATCGTCTCATCGTTCGACTCCCGCTCGAGGCGTTTGGCGCGGGATTTGACCATGCCGTAGATGCCGACGCCGGCGGCCAGTATGACCACCACCAGCAGTTGAATCCAGAAGGTGTCCTCGTTGTCGCCCGCTGCTAATATAAATAGCGCATTTGCAACGTCCACGCTCCCCTCCTTAGCACCGGCTGACTAACCTTTCTGCTCGGTTCGGCGGGTAAGCTCTTTCATCGCCGCGCACTGGATGTCCTTGCCGTAAAGGTTCTTCTCATCCACGGCGTAAACCGACAGCGAGGTGCTGTCTATCTCACTCTGCTGGTTACGCCTGAGCACCTCATTGAAGCCGAGCTTCCGCATCGCAACATCGTTCTTGTCTTCGCCGTCGGTAATCTCAATGACGCCAAGCAGAAAATCCATTTCCAGCATCTCCATTCCGCCAGCCAGGTTCCGCCCCGCTCTTGTCTTTTTTTCCATTGCTGCTTCTCCTCCAGTTTCTTCAGCCCCGCCTAATGGAACAACCTTATTGCCGGGACCCTTTCTCAGTTCAAGTTTCCTTTCGCCCACACCCCAGGCCATCGTTTCGTCCTCCTAATAATACCTGATGCAAGCCGCAGTTATATTGTCGACTCGCAGTTTGCACCAATTATACACACACACCGGCAACAAGACCAAGCAAAATCCAACCTGCATCGCAATCGAAAATCGGCAATCGCAAATCTACCATCGGAAATTCGGTGGTCTCAAATCTGCTTGAATTTTACGTCCGGCTGGCGCAAATAATTCGGCGTAAGGGTAAGAGGGTCAGCGAAATCGCTGAGTTGGGCCTTATGCCAGCCAAGGCGGTGGACGTTGGCCGCTGAAGGGTTCCAATACTTTTCACCAAGCAAGCGGACCGCCGGGTCGCTGAATTTATCCTTGTAGTAAACTAATCCTTCGCCAATCAAAGCAATCGGTTTGCCGCAGCCGGCGAAGCGATCCAGAAACTCCTCGGCAGTCATCAGGCAATCTGGAAGAATCTTCTCCCAGATTGCTCCGCTGGTCTTGTCGTAAACGGCTATGAAGAATTGGCCACGCTTTGCATCGAGAATTGTTGCCAATCTTTCGTTTGGCTTCAATTCATTCTCCGCGTTCTCAGCGCGCTCCGCGGTAAAACTTATTACATTCGCTGCGACGGCATCTAAAGTATCAACCGCGACTATTTTGACGCTGTTAGCGAGGGCCATTGTCTTTGCAATGGTAACTGCTATTCGCAGGCCGGTGAAGCTGCCCGGCCCGACGGAGATATAGACCTGCTCGATATCGCTTGCCTTTTTGCCGAACTGCTGAAGCAAGCCGAGGATGGCGGGAAAGACCTCGGCGCTATGGCGCATAGGGCCGGTGAAGAGTTGCTCACCCAACAGCTTCCCGCCTTGAGCCAGTGCAACCGAACCCAGCCGGCCGCTCGTCTCCACGGCCAGTATCAATGGCTCATAACTTTGCTCCGCGTTGTTGAATTCGCTCATCGCCACCTGCCGGCTTACTCCGTCAATTACGAACAACCAACCAAGCAGGATAATACCCGCCAGTCACCGACAAAGCAAAACTTTCACCCCCCAAAGGTATTCAGGTAGCATCACAGTATGCCCTATTAGCCCAAAAACCCGCTTTTTGACCTGATTTTCGGCCTCTTGGCAGTAATGTTTACTAAAAACACAATATTAAGATATTTTTGAAAAATAGCGAAAAAACACTTGACATAAGTTTACAGAACAATAAAATATATGTTATAGTTTTGTTTATATACAACTAAAATGCTTGTGAACGGGGCTTTAGCTTCGTAAAAACAGGGTCGGCTTTTCAAGGCCAACAGGGTCAGCCGACAGGGACGGAGTGCGGAAAGACTGAGTGGAACTATGGCAAGAAGCAGGGCACACAAGGTTATCCAAAGCGGTGGCAAAGAGGACACCCTCGAAGACCGAATTGATGTACTCCGCTGCCGGGTGGGGCTATTGACCGGCAAAGACCGGGTGCTGATGCAGATGTACTTAGACAACGCCAACACCTTCAGTCAGATGGCCCGGCTGGCAGGGGTCAACGTGGCGAATGTCGCCCGGCGTATTCACAAACTAATTCGCCGACTCTTAGACGGCCAGTACATCACCTGTCTGCGGAACCGCGACAAGCTCTCCGAAGCACAAATCGAAATGGCGAGGGATTATTTTGTAGCCGGGCTGCCGATGAGAAAAATCGCCGACAGGCACGGCACCACTTATTATGTCGTCAGGCAGACTATGAAACAAATCCAGCGGCTCACCTCCCTACGCCAGAACACAGACGAGACTTGAAAAATGCGAAGATTTTGTGTGTCAAAACAATTCGACGTGAATGTCCCCATTAGCGACCGCGTATTGACCATTATGCGGATGTTCGGGGTAAGTATCGACCGGCTCGATGAGCATCGCAGGACTCATACTTGCACCGTCGAAGTGGAGGATGGGGACATTGTCTATATAACGGGTCCTTCGGGTGCGGGCAAGAGCGTGCTGTTGCGGGAAATGCAAAAGGGCGTTCCTGCCGACGAGCGAATCGGTATCGAGCAGATAGAATTGCCGGCGGACAAGGCGGCCATTGACTGTGTTGGCAACAGTTTAGGGACAATCGAGGCGATGTCGCTGCTGGGTTATGCCGGGCTAAGCGACGTATTCTGCATGCTGACACCGCCTGCCGATTTGAGCGAAGGGCAAAAATATCGCTTTCGGCTGGCCGCCGCACTTGCGACGGGCAGGCGGTATATCTTCGCGGATGAGTTTTGCAGCAACTTAGACCGCATCACCGCCGCGGTGATTGCCTATAACGTCCGCAGATTTGCAAAACGAAACAGGGTAACGTTCTTTCTCGCCTCCAGCCACGAGGACATCCTGGCGGATTTGCAGCCGGATGTCCTCATCGTAAAGCACTTCACGGGGCCGGCGGAAATCACCTACAAGCAAAAAAGATAAACTGATGTGCTGCACTGTCGCACGAAATCTACAACTTGTTCCCGGCACGCGGGCGGATTACGAATTGCTTTCGCACTACCATTATCGCGAGCATCACCTGGGACCTTATGCCGGGATTTTTGCATTGAAGGGCAAATTCCGAACCGCTGAAAAACTCGAAACCGTCGGCGTGATTGTCTATTCGATGCCGGCAACGGGGTGCCAAATGCGAACCATAGCGGCAGGAAACCTGTTCTCAGGGTTAGACAAAAGCACCCGTCTAAAACTTATCAACAAGAACATCCGCACCATCAGCCGGGTAATAATCGAGCCGAGGTTTCGCTCGCTTGGGCTTGCGGCCCGATTAGCCAAAGAAACGATGCCGCTTATGAACGTCCCTTTTATCGAGGCCCTCGCAGTAATGGGCAGGATAAGTCCCTTTTTTGAAAAGGCCGGTATGACTCGATACGAGCCGCCCGTATCGGCTGCCTGTGTTCGGCTTACCGAGGCGTTTGCCGCAGTCGGCGTTGATGAGCCGGATTTAATCGACCCACGCCTTGTGCAGCAGAAACTCGACAAACTCAAATGGCCCGCGGCGGATTTTATCGAACGAGAAATGTTCTTGTTCTTGCAGGGCTATGGCCAAAGGCGACTTATGCAGCCGGGAATTGAACACACAAGATTCATCCTCAGCAAGCTCACCGACAGACCCGTCTATTACCTGTGGAAGAACCAAAACATCGAATTGAGGGTATAAAATAAGGGCAGAACTTTATAAATCCCCCAAATATTTGACTTGATTTTAACCGATATGCATAGTAGAATTGAGTTAGATAAGGAAAGCTGGACCAATGACACGCAGTATAAATAAATCCGTAAAATTTGCGTTTGACCGCGGAAAAGCCGTTCAAGCCATCCTTTGGCTTCTTGGACGGAACAACGGTACGATGGATAAGCTAAAGCTCGTCAAGTTGTTCTTTTTTGCAGACAGAGAGCATTTAGCTCGCTATGGCCGCCCTATTGTCGGAGGCGATTATTACTCTATGGACTTTGGACCTGTTTCTTCTGGGTTGTACGATCTCGTCAAAGAAAAAGATACAGGGTTGCCGTTCGTTACAGAAGGTTATCAGATCCGAGCAAATGGGGCGTCAGATCAACGGTTGCTCTCTAAATCGGACTTAGATATTCTTGATGAGATATATAAAAGCTATGGTCATATGGACAAATTTATGCTTGTTGATATGACGCACAAACTGAAGGCGTACAAAAACAACGAACCAGCCAAGGGTACGTGTAAAGAATTGCCTTATGAGGATTTCTTTCTTGATTTGGATGCTAAAGCACAGGAAATGCTTAAAATTATCCACGATGAACAGGAGGCTTGGGCGGATTTTAGCTGATGGAGCTGCCTGCCGATCTTAAAATCCGGGCAATTTTTACCCAGGGAGGGGCTTTCAAAGCAAAGGTTTCCCGAAAAGACGAGTATCCTCGATATTACTTCATACTTAATAATAATCCAGCATCGGACGAAGAATTAGTATTATTATCGAGCACTACTCAATTCGAGTTGCACAAATTCTGTGACGGAGGCGATGATGTGCATATACCATTAGGCCCGACGGAATACAAAGAATTTACCGCTGAGTGCCTGATTTGTTGTAATCGTCCAATGCGTGTTCCCAAAAGCAATCTTGTAAAGCAACTGAAGTCACAAAAATATCAATTGCTGGATCATCTGCCATATAAAATAGTCGAACAGATAGTCAATGGAATAGCTAAGAGTAATGTAGTTGACTCCGTCGTAAAGGCATTAGTTGTCGGCGAGGACTTAGACTCTCGCAGTTGATAAAAATCACGCAAAGCCCATATCTCTCATCAACAAAACAGGTCGCACATTCACTTATATACACATTTACTTTTCAAACGAGGAGCGAAAAAGCGATGTCCGAGACGATTAAGCGGATAGCATTATCAAAACTTGTCGTGCACCCGGCCAATCCCAACGTGATGAGCGATGCGACGTTCCGCAAGCTGGTTCGCAATATCGAGCGGACGGGACTTTATGAGCCGATTGTGGCGAGACCCCATCCGAAAAAGAAAAACTGCTTCGAGATAATCAACGGCCATCACCGCGTAAAGGCGCTCGAACAGCTCGGGCGAAAAGAAGCAAATTGCGTCGTATGGGACGTCGATGACGAGCAGACGGCCGTTTTGCTGGCGACGCTGAACCGATTGACCGGCAGCGATATGGTGCAGAAGAAAATAGAGCTGCTCAAAGAGCTGACAAAGCGGATGGGAACAATGGAGCTTTCGAAAATACTGCCGCAGACCGCAAAGCAGATTGACCGATTGACCAGTCTTAAATTGCCGGATGTCCTCATAAAGGCCGACGCCGAGAAATTTGCGATTCCCGTTGTATTCTTCGTAACCGCAGAGCAAAACAAAATCATCGAAGAGGCGTTAAGCAGAGTACCCGCACAGCCGGGGCAGACAAAGGCACAACAACGCGCTGCTGCGATTACTAAATTTGCAAAACATTTTATCAAAGCGTTAGAAACGAACAATGAACATTAAACCGAAGGGCTTCCGGATGGCGAAAAATACAAAATCCATTACGAAAAGACAAATCGCGGTGATTGAGGATTTGTTCGCAGGCCAAATTGACGAGCAGGAGGTGCTTGCCAGGCACAAGGTTGACCGTCGGCTTTACGACAAGTGGCTGGCGGATGAGAAATTCGTCGGCGAGTTTGAGCGGCGATTGAAATCTGCGTATCGACAAAGCGAGATGATAATCGCTCGCTACGCGACCTTCGCCGCTGCCAAATTAGTGGCGTTGACCGAATCGGAAAACCAGGAGACCGCCCGCAAGGCCTGCCTGGACATAATCGGCCTATTACGAGGAGGCGAACCGTCTTCACAAAATCAGGACGCCGACAACTCGGCTAATCAATCCGCCGAACTGTCTCCCGAATTAGCCAGCCGATTATTGGCCGCATTGGCGACGAGCAATGAGTGACAAAAAAAGAAGGGAGACACGACGCCCCTTTAGGGCACGCATAATTTGCCGGGCGGTCTCCCTTGCACATCAACGTATCGCTGAAGCCGACTCCTCGACGGACCCGCCACCTGGCGAGGTCTCGCTTTCGGCGGACCCGCCGTTCGGCCCTGAACTCGCTGCCGAAGGGCGGGCCCATCACCATCCTCCGTATAAAGTATACGTCAGATTTTGAACAATCCAAAAAGAGTCAATGAGTCGATAAGCGAATGTGTTAATGCGTTTGGGATTTAACCGTGACGAGTCGTGGGAAGCAATCTCAAACAGGATGCGCAAAAAAGAAGAGAGACGAAAGCCCTCTTGTCTCGCCCTCGCTTTCTGTTTGTCGGGTTCGTCTCTCTTGCAAAAGCCGTTCGTCAGATCCGTTGACCACGAAATGTCTTTTCATTTAAAGTATATGCCATATTTGACCTCTGCGTTAATGAATCGATGAAAAAAAATGCTGTTTGAGCATAAAAACGGCAGACGGTATAATCAGACGCTATAAAAAGGAGACTACGATGAAAATTGCGATTGGCTCGGACCATGCGGGTTTCAAATACAAAGAGCAGATAAAAAAATGGCTCATCGAAAAAGGCCATAAGGTTGACGACTTCGGCACCGACTCGGAAAAGTCGTGCGATTATTCGGACTTCATCAGGCCGGTCGCCGAGGCCGTCGCCGCAGGTAAATACGACCGCGGAATCGTCCTGGGCGGCTCAGGCAACGGCGAGGCAATCGTCGCAAACCGCATTAAGGGCATCCGCTGCGCCATCGCCTGGGACCTGCGTTCCGCCCGCCTGAGTCGCACCCACAACGACGCTAATATGCTCTCATTAGGCCAGCGTATGATGGCCATTGAGGAAGCCCTCGAAATCGTCTATCTTTGGCTAACCACTCCCTTTGATGGAGGCAGACATCTCACCCGAATCCAAAAAATCGACGTGGAATAAGATAGTTAGGAGATATGAAAATGAAAAAGATTATCGGGCTGTTAATTTCCATTCTGTTTGCACATATCGCCGTGGCCGAAGAACCAAAGCCGGAAATGCTGGTTCTATTTGACCCTGTAAAAGACGCTAACAAGGCGCAAATCCAACCAGTTGATGCCAATATATCTTTCACAAGTTCGGGGACGCTGCTCGTCCAGACCACGCCAAACAAGGAATCCCCCGGTGTAATCTTCAAACCGAAGGAGGGGCCTCCATTTGGCGATGTATCGCCAAATGGCGAGATCTCGCCAAAGGCCCGGCCTTTGGCGGACACGTGGAACCTGTCGGAATACGTGGAAGTATCTGCGCAACTGACCAATGCCGGGACTGAGCCGGTCCGGTTATATTTGCGCGTTGATAATCCCAACGCCAATATGTGGTCAAACAGCAATTTGCAGAGCGTAGTATTGAACCCCGGCCAAAAACGCAAGCTCTCGACGTTCGTAATGCTCGGCCCGTGGCGTTTCGACAAACCCATCACGCTAATCGGTATGCGCGGAGCTCCCGGCGACAAAGGCGGCATAAACGCGTCGAAAGTTACGCAGGTCTGCCTATTTTCTGAAAACACGAAAACGCCGCAACGTTTTGAGATTGAAAGCATCGAGGCCGAGGGGCAGTTCCAGATGCTAAAAGTCGATACCTTTATTCCGTTTATCGACCAGTTCGGCCAGTTCATTCATAGCGACTGGCCGGGCAAAACACATTCGCTCGAAGAATTGCTTCGAAACCGGCAGACCGAGGAAAAACAGCTCGCGGAAAAACCAGGGCCCGATAACTGGGACAAGTTCGGCGGATATAAAGCCGGGCCAAAACTCAATGCTAATGGCTTTTTCCGCGTTGAGAAATATCAGGGCAACTGGTGGCTCGTTGACCCGGATGGTTACCTCTTTTGGTCGCACGGGATTGACTGCGTGCGAATGGAGAATTCAACGCCGATTACCGACCGAGAAAATTATTTTGCGAATCTGCCGGACGTCAATTCTCCGCTCTGCAAGTTCTACGGCACGGGCACCTGGGCTCCGCACGGTTATTACGAGCAGCACTCGCCTTACAGGACATACGATTTTTCAAGAGCAAACCTGATGCGAAAATACGGCGACAATTGGCAGCAAATAAGCGGCGAGACCACTCATAAACGCTTGCGTTGCTGGGGACTCAACACAATCGCCAACTGGTCAAACCAGGCGGTTTATTCGCTCCGCAAGACCCCCTATGTGGCTACGATTAGTTACGACGCGAAAAAAATCGAGGGTTCATCCGGCTACTGGGGCAAGTTCTACGACGTCTTCGACCCCAGCTTCAGGCAGTTGCTTAGTCAACGCCTGGAACAGGAAAAGGGAAAGTCGGCGGGCGACCCGTGGTGCGTCGGATTCTTCGTCGATAACGAGCTTTCCTGGGGTGATGAAACGTCGCTTGGCCTTGCCACACTGGCTTCATCTCAAGACCAGCAGGCAAAAAAAGTGTTTGTCGATGACCTCAAGGCCAAATACCAGACAATCGAAAAACTCAACGCCGCCTGGGGCACTTCTTTTGCCGGCTTCGATGAGCTTCTGCAAAGCAAATTCGCTCCGCCAAATAAGGAGAATTGGGCCAAAACAAAGGCGTTCGAGGACCTGGCGGCGTTCTATACGAAGACAGCCCAAACTTACTTTGAAACCATCCGACAGGAGCTAAAAAAAATAGCGCCGAATCAGTTGTATCTCGGCTGCCGGTTTGCGTGGGTCAACGACCTCGCAATTCGCGCCTCTGCCAAATACTGCGACGTGGTCAGTTTCAACAGCTACGACTACGGCGTTGAGGGGCGACGGCTGCCCGATAATATAGATATGCCCATAATCATCGGCGAATTCCATTTCGGGGCGATTGACCGAGGGATGTTTCATCCCGGCTTAAAAAGGGCCGCCGACCAGAACGACCGGGCGGACAAATACACCGAGTATGTTCGCGGCGCGCTTCGCAATCCGTATATCGTCGGGACGCACTGGTTTCAGTACCAGGACCAAACGACTACCGGCCGGGGCGACGGCGAAAACTACCAGATTGGCTTTGTCGATATCGCCGACACCCCCTACCCGGAGACAATCGCCGCCAGCCAGAACATCGGCAGGACAATGTACGACTATCGCCTCAATAACCGATAGCGGAACACTGTCATATCTCTTGCTGTTAGCATAAGTTAAAGGCGTAAAAAGGTTTGGCAGCACATTTGTGCTGATGTTGGCAGCACATTTTGTCGATATTTACGTAAAATAATCTTACATCCTATTGACAAGTTTTCTTTCATCAGGTATAATTTGAATTTTAATGGGTAGATGGTGATAAGGAGGAAAATATGGCGACCGATTTCGACAAGAAGCTCGGGATGAGAATAAAGCGGCTTAGGGAGCAAGGGGTGGGCCTCTCGCAAGATGAACTAGCCAAGCGCCTAGACATAAATAGGGTTACTATGTCTAACATTGAAAATGGCCAGAGAAGGGTAACGCCAGAAGAGACAGCCAAGCTTTCTAAGATATTTAACATAACATCGGATATTCTTCTCGACCCTGAAAAGGACATTCAAGTTACGCTGGAGCACAGGGAAGAACCTCATAAGAGAAAAATTGCCCAGATTCGCATCAGCGTCCCTCAGAAAAACATCTCCAAGTTCAAGGAGGTGTTGTTGTACATTTTGAAACAGGTCGGCTCGAAACCCAATATTGGAGAGTCAGTCCTTTATAAACTTCTTTATTTCATTGACTTCGATTACTACGAAAAGCATGAGGAACAGTTGATCGGAGCGACGTATATAAAAAACCATTATGGCCCAACTCCTGTGGAGTTTGCCAAGATTGTCCAACAAATGGAAGGTAAAGACCTTGCAAAGGTTGAGACGAAGTATTTCAAATACCCCCAGACAAAGTACCTGCCTTGCCGTGAGCCAGACCTATCCAAACTGACCGGCGAGGAGCTCGAAACGATTAACCAAGTTTTGAAACGGCTGTCTGATATGAACGCTAACGAAATAAGCGCGTATTCTCATTTTGATGTCCCATGGCTGACGACAGAGGACGGCGAGGCAATCGACTACGAGTCCGTCTTTTATCGCACACCTGCGTATTCAGTGAGGTCATACGATGACAAAGATATTCAGTGAAGTACGGATGCTCGCTGAGTTCGGTAAAGATTTCAAAAGACTCCTGAAAAAATATAGAACACTCGATGGAGATTTTGATAACTTCATCAAAACGCATCTCCAAGCTTTCCACAAACTCAGACAAGACAACAGAGGATGCTTCCGTTTATCAGGTTTGGGTTTTGATTACCCCCAAATATACAAGGCCAGAAAGTTCCCCTGCAGGGCGCTAAGGGGAACAGGCGCAATGAGCGGTATAAGAGTAACATACGCCTACTATCCCAACGAAGACGGTATAGTATTCATAGAGATATACTACAAAGGCAACAAAGAAAACGAGGACCGAAGCAGAATTCTCAGCAACTTCCCCAAAGACATATATAATTTCCCCCAGTTTGTTTTATGATACAACCTGCTTATTAAAGTTTAGGGGCTAAAACTTTAATAAGAAACCTCGCAATTAAAGTAAACTTTAATAAGCCGTAAGCCATTTACCATAAAGGGCTTATACTCAACAAGCAGCCAATCTACGCAATAATATCCAAAGGAGAGCCGCATGACACAAACGGAATCACTCTTTTTACAGCATCAGGATGGCATTCTGACTGCTAATCGACTGTATGAATCGCTTCGGAGGACAAGGCCCACGACCAAACAGGACCTGAAAAACTATATCAAGGTCTTTCTGGGAATGGATGTGCCGGACAGGCAAATCTGCCCTGAACACAACAGCCCCTTAGATTATCTCTGGCACAGCTTCAACTGCGACTTTACCGACCCGAAACCCACCAGCGCCGACTGTGTCGTCTGGGCAAACCGCGGCGGCGGCAAAACCGACCTCGCGGCTGTAGCGACACTGTTGGACTGCGTCTTCAAACCTTCCTGCCAGGTGCGAATCCTTGCCGGCTCAGAGGACCAGGCGGGCAGAATGTATCAATACCTCACGGATTTTCTGCGAATCGGCTTCGAGCAATTCCTTTCGGAACCTGTCCGAAAAGCCGGCTGCCGTTTCGCCAACGGCTCGGCAGTCGAAGTCCTCACGCAATCGCACACGAGCGTCCGAGGTCAGCACATCCAGAAACTCCGCTGCGATGAGGTCGAGCTTTTCGACCCGGACGTGTTCAACGCTGCAAAATTCACGACTCAAAGTACTGACCACATAATCGCAGCAATGGAATCGATAAGCACAATGCACAAACCTTATGGCCTTATGCAAAAACTCGTCTCATCCGCGGGGCAAAACAACACGCCTGTCTTCAAATGGTGCGTCTGGGAAACAATCGAGCGATGCGTTGACCGAAACTGCTCGACCTGTCCGCTATGGGGCGATTGTGCAGGCAAGGCAAAGGACGCCTGTGGCTATCTGAAAATTGATGACTGTATTACGCAGATGCGCCGCGCAAGCCGGGCCGGGTGGGAGGCCGAGATGCTTTGCATTAAGCCGAATCTCGAAAACGTCGTCTTTGACCAGTTCGACCCCGCCATTCACGTCAGGCCGATTGATTACGACCCCAACCTGCCTTTGTATCGCTCGCTGGATTTCGGCTTCGCAAATCCGTTCGTGTGCCTGTGGATTCAGGTCGATAGCGAAGGCGTCGTCCGCATCATCGACGAATACGTCCGCAGCAGGGCGACAATCGACGCCCACGCAGCAGAATTAAAAGCCCGAACACCAGGTTCGACAAAGCTCACCGCAGGCGCTGGCGAATCCGCCACACGAACGGCGGATGAATCTCGCGTCATCGCAACATTTTGCGACCCGGCCGGCGCAAGCGCAAACGACGTTACCGGCACAAGCGCAGTCCGCGAACTCCGCTCACTTGGCATTAACGTTCGCTACCGCCGAAGCGGAATCGCAGAGGGCATCGAGCTTATCCGCCGGGCCATCCGCGCCGGCGATGGCAAAAACCGACTCCTTATCTCGCCCCGCTGCCCCCGTCTTATCGAGGCCCTTACCTGCTACCACTATCCTGATTCGCCCGCCGCCGCCGATGAACTGCCCCTCAAAGACGGCCTATACGACCACCCCATCGACGCCTTGCGTTATTTCTTCGTCAACTACACTCTTCCGAGCAAATTAGCGACTCGGAATTATTGAGGAATTTGCAACCAGGACATCGAAGCGAAGGAAGTATGACTGAACCACTTTGCTGGGCTGAAAAACGCGTTATCTATTTGTGCGCATAAAAAAACAGGACTGGGTCGGAGGGAGGGGAGAAAGCGAGATATCCCAGCCCTGTTGTTGGCTAAAAAATTATCACGGCGCAAAATGCCCAAAGGTGTGGGATTACTAAAGGCAAATTCTCGCCAATACTCAAAACAATTATATCACAACCGGCCGATTTACACAAGGCAAATTCCGAAAAAAAAATAAAGAATTTTCCGCCCCCTGTTTCGAGCCATCCGACACATCCCCCGCACCTATTTTAGAAGCGCCGCTGAAATCGTGCCATTACGGTTTATAGTGATTTCCGGCTTTTCCTGGACGGTGGACCGCCATATCCAAAATGGGTGCGGGGCCGGCTAACCACTTAAAGCCGTTCTGCACGCAGGGCCCTAAGCCCAGCGATTTACACCACTTAAGAACATCCAGGCGGGAATATATGCGAAAAAAAATGGGCTGGGGTCAGGAGGGAGGAGAGGAGAGAATTACCCCAGCCCGTGGTCATTATTCCGAAATTTCTACGCCAGCCAGCCCAATAGGTTCGAGGCCTTTACCGACATCACTACTATTTAATCCGCTGGCCGCACCAGTCAAGCATTTTTTGCAGGATTTGCGGCGAAAATCTATTGTAGTCGTCCGGCGAGAGAAATTCAAGCCGGCCCCCCATACCAGACAGCTCATACGCCTGCCGGGCGTTCTCAACACACAGCCGAACATTATCATAAACAACGAATCTGTCCCACTGCGGCGCAACAACCAAAACGGGCCTCGGCGAGATGCAGGCGATAATCTCCTGAAAATCTACGGGGATTCTGTTTTCATTACCCACAAAGAAACCCAGGCGAGGCACAAGCCCGTGCAGATGTGAATATGCCCTAATGCCTTCGACTTCGGGACGGACTTGCCGCATAGGCGTAACACCGCATACGCTGACTACACCTGCGATTCGTTCATCCATCGCTGCGGCATACAGCGCAACCGTCCCGCCCAGCGAATAACCGCCAGCGTATATCCTGTTTGGGTCGATTACGTCGAGATTAGTCAGCATATCGACCGCCGAGCGTGTGTCCGCGACCATTTTGCCGAGCTTCGACCAGTGCGGATACCGCCGGTAGAAATTAGTCCCCTCCTCAATTCTCGTCCCAAAGCCAATCTGGTCGAACAGAAAAACGCCACACCCTTTCTCAACAAATTTGTTTATCACGTCCTCGCTGCGCCGCCCTAAACCCGTCGGATACGAATACTCGTGCAGCCAGATAATCACAGGCAGCCTGCCTTGAGCAACATCGAAGGGCTTTCCGGTCGCCGCTGCGGGATAATACAGATTGCCCTCAAGATAATCGCCGAAGCCGTTGTCGGCCCCCATCACCATCCGCCGAACGCTGCCGCCCGCTCTCGGCCTTCCTATGGTCCTCGCCAGGTGGTCACCGGAATATTCGCTGTCGGCCGTTGGTATATTCGCCGCAGTTTTCGGCCCCGGATTGGTTGCGCCGGCCGGCTCATCACCCAGCAGCCATCGTATCTGCCTTACAATATCTGCTCTATTCGTCTGCCAGTCATCCGTCTTTTTCAAAAGGCCGTTGGCATCATTCGGCTGATACGAAAGCACGTCAAGCTTTTCGCCGCTTTGCTTTTGCCAGTCCTCGAACGTGTAATCGTAATAGAGCTTGTTCGCCGGCCTCTCATTCGACCTGCCGAAACAGTAATCGAAAAAGTCTATGTAATCCTCAATATCCCGCGCGCTTGTCCCGTGGTTGCCCCAGCGAAACCGCACCGCAACCTTGTCCTCGGCTCCCAGAAATTTGTACACCCGCTGCACCGACCGATACACCTGTTCAAGCCCCCAGGGATTGCACTGGATTTCGGTAAGAGCGGAACTGAGCATAAGCCCCCGCGGCGCAACCATCGCCATCAGGAGATTCTGCTCAATCGGCAGCTTGTGCTCCCTGCCGACGAAAAATCGCAACCGAGGATGAAACCAGTATGGAAAGGCGGTCGTAATTTCCGCGATTGTCTCGTTATCAAACGGCTCCGACGAATATCGCCAGGGCGTCTCCGCACCCGTCCCGCCGCTGCTCGGTATGACCGCCTTTATCCTCTCGTCGAACGCTGCCGCAATAAGCGACTGTTTGCCGTTGCGCGAATGGCCCGTAAGGGCGATTTTTTCCTTATCGACAATCGGCAGGGTATAAAGGTAATCGACCACCCTCATCGCCCCCCATGCCCGCCGCATCAGCCGAGTGAAGTCATATTCAGGATACCATATCTCGGCATACTGCTCCGTATCGTCCTTGTCGTCGGCGCCCGCATACACGCAGCCGATATAGCCGCGCCTCGCCGCCACAAGCGCCCAGCCGCGGTGATTCCACTGCGTCATAAAAACAGGAAATGGCCCATTGCCCGCCGGGATAATCAGCTCAACGGTCATCTTCGCCTTGTTCTCAGGCCCAAACCTCAGCTCAACCATCTTCGACACTACTCCGCTGTCTTTTATCTCGCCTAAAACCTTCGCTTCGAGATTGTTCGGCTCAGGCGGAAACGTGCCGGTCAGCCAGTGCTTCACCTGCCCGGCAATCCACTTCCGTTTCTCCCGCCATTGCGCGACTGTTGTAATCGGGATATTCTTCCCGCCTTCGTCTAACACCAGCGGGTCAGGCAAAAACGGAAGCGACGGCATCCTGTTAAAATCCGGCGGCAGTTCTCCGGTCCGCTTCAGCCAATCCGGCCACGACGAGTCCAGCCGGGATACCGCCCCTGTTGCCCTCGCAGGCAGCCACGACCCGATTTGTTTAAGATACTCTCTGCCCATGTTTGCATCCTCGCCCGCAGCAGCACAAGCTGCCCACCAGAGAACCAGAACCAGCGGCCCGTAACGAAACAGATTGCCCTTCATAATCGCCTCCCGACAAATGCCCATTCGATTTTTCCGTGGCGGCAGTCATACAGAGAGATTAAGGCAAAAACCCGAACAAGGCAAGACCGCAGTCTCCAGACCCAAGCCGAAATACGATATACGAACGATGAGCAATGATACTGCACCTTCGCCAGCACAAAAAAACTTTACAGCAGAATTCACAATCACTATAATCTCCGTCAAAGGACGGAGTAAAAACAGGTGAATAGCCAAAATTTAACCCACTCTTAGGAGGCAGTAGAATGAAGAGCAAAATTTTTCTTGTGGTCACCTTGTTAGCCGCCGGGTTCCTGTGTTTTGGAACCGAACCAAACAATGACCCAAACAGCACCTTCAATGCGACGGAGGCACGGATGCTGGCTCTGGAAAAGCGGCTGGCTGCTCTTGAGCAGCGAGTAAACCGACTTGAACTCCGTCGGACGGCTCCCCCATTGCCGGCAGATGAAATCCCAAAGGTAGAAGGCGAACAAAAGAAAAACCGTCAGACAGACCCTACCTCACCGACAGATGAAACAAAAGACGCGTTGAGAGTACAGAGGTTGAGCAAACAAATCCAGGAAATGAAAGACGACATCGAGCTTGCCGATAAACGCATCGAGATGCTCCCCCCGATACCATTACGCTATCTGGGCGCCCATATCTCCGGGACGACTATTACTACTCAGACCCGCACCAATGAAAATACCAGCACATCACAAACAACTACGCCCGGTGCACCGCAAACAACTACAATCGGCACGTCGGAAACATTTACACGAATCTGCGAACTGAACATCTTCGTCCCTGAGAAGCACTGCGACTACAGGTTACATCAAGACGAGGTCCCTGAGATTCTGGAAGTTCTTAAGACCGCAAAAGAAGCGTATCGATTACTCTCCGAAGAGGAAGCCAATTACAGGAGGATACTCCAGCTCGGCGAGAAGAATTCCGACCTCGGCATCAACGTTATGGATGCGAAGAAGGATTTAATCGAGTGCCAGGGACGAAAAAAGATTGCGGATTTGATTAAAGCGTGCATACGTTCGATTATTCAGGACAACCGTGACCTATTCAACATTGTGCCCTGGTAGTGGCAAATTGGGCCGGCTGACCGGAACAGTTTTTCAGACCGGCCCGCCGACAGGCAGCTATATAAAACAACGCGCTAATGCCAGATGTAAGCGACACTAACCTCCGGCGGGTGTGTTTTCCCTCCTTATCGTGATAAAGACGATTATCGATGTGAAACTGCACCTCCGCCAGCACAGAAAATATGTATAAGAAAAGAACTGCGGTTAAAAAAATACTGGATTTTGTGTTCTTTCCGCTACGGGCAATAACCCTTTTCCAGCAGGACAAATGGGGGCTGTCTTCGCTCGCTTCAGAGCGCTATTATTATGCCGCAGAAGAGGTCAGGGGTCATTGTCTCGATGTCGGTTGCGGAAGATTTAATCGTTTTGTTACGGAATTTCTTGATGGAAACGGCAAGGGTATTGATGTTTTCCCTTATGAAGGATTAACGGCAGACCATATCGTAAAGGATATGTCTCATTTCCCATTTGAGAACGGCCAATTCTACAGCGTAACATTCCTCGCAAACATCAACCACGTACCCAGGCCAATGAGGGATATCGAACTTGCAGAGTCACGTCGATGTTTGAAACCCAAAGGAAATATCATCGTTACAATGGGAAATCCCCTCGCGGAGATTTTGGTTCATAAAATCGTATGGCTTTATGACCGTTATTTCGGAACTAATGTTGACGTCGATGGCCAACGAGGGATGAGGCCGGAAGAACAGTATTATCTGCTCGATGGCGAAATCATCGACCGGCTGAAAAAAGCCGGCTTTGTAAACATCAGGAAAAGGTTCTTCTTCTCGCAATGGTGTCTGAATCATATGTTCATTGCGGAAAAACCTGAATAACGTCGAGGCATTTGAACTCAAGCTCGCCAAACCAAAACCCAAACCACAGCGGTAAACTTAAAGCCACATAGGCCAGGCCAATTTTGGAAAATCGCAGCGAGACATCAGGCCGGTGAAGATAAAAAAAGTGGGCTGAGGCCAGGAGGGAGGAAGAGGAGGATTTTAACCTCAGCCCGTGGTTCGTATTAAAGCCGTTACCGGCTCTATTTTTTTCTTCTTATCCGCCCCTAAGATGTATCAAGTAATCCCTAACAATATCTACTATATCAATTCGCCAAACAAATACAACAGAAAAAATGACCGGCAGAAAAAATTTTTTTCGTGCCGCTATTGCCAACGGAACAGCAAGGAATTCCCTTATAATCGACTCATCCAAAACCTTACCTCTCACCAGCCAAGCCCTTTATTGGCCTGTCTGCGACCCGCAGGCCGACATTTGAGAACAATGCGGAAGGTTGACAACAAGCGGGCCGGCTAATAAAGTTGTTGGGCAGATGGTAGTGTGCCAAAATTGCCTATTGTATGTTATTTGACAGGGAGCACTTATGGACAAGTTATATGAGAAGGCGGAAACCGGGTGTTGCCCGAGATTCAATCCTGAGCCGTGGGATAAAAAAGAAGTAACGTTCAGGGACAAGCTGTTTGTCAAAGACCACGTGGCCAGTTTCCTGCATATTCCGCTGAACTTCGGCAAGGTTATATTGCGGAATATAGAAAGGATAGTGCAGGCGGAGGCGTTGCCGCCTGAGCCGTTGATGCTCAGCGACGAAAATTCGCTTTGGGGAGCGGATATCTATATCGCGGTGGCCAGGGACGTGCCCGGAGCGGAAATGGTAAGGGTATCGGGGACTTTTTTGACTATGGTCTTTGAAGGACCATATAAGAATATCCGCCAATGGGTAAAACAGATGACGGATTATGTTCGTGAGCAGGAAAAAGAGCTAAAAAAGCTTTACTTTTTCTATACGATGTGCCCTAAGTGCGCAAAGTACTATGGCAAGAACTACGTAGTGCTATTGGCTCAGGTGTGACGGCAGACAGGCATAACTCAACTGTCGTGTCACGTACGAAATGAAAAAGCAACTGCACAATCTTGGAACTTTGATTAGTGCGGTTCTGTTCTGCATTGCCATCGCGATTATTCATCACAAGCTAAAGCAATATCATTACCACGACATCGCAGCGGAGCTGGCTAAAACGCCGATTGTCTATGTGCTTGCCGCTCTGGGACTGACGTTTCTGGATTACCTTGTGCTCACCAGCTATGACACGCTCGCCCTCATATACATCGGGCATCGCCTGCCCTACCACAAAATTGCCGTCGCATCGTTCATCGGATATGTATTCGGCCACAACACAACGATAGTCGGAGGCAGCGCCGCACGTTACCGCATATACTCGGCGCTCGGCCTTTCAGCGGGCGAGGTGGCTCGCCTCGTTGTGTTCTGCTCGCTGACATTTTGGCTGGGCTTTTTCACCCTCGGCGGCCTTGCCTTTCTTTTCCACCCCCAGGCCATCCAACAGCCGTTCCACACAACCCAGCCGATAGGCATTGCCTTCCTTGCCCTGCTGGCGGCATACTTTGCCCTGACGGCAGTGCGGAAAAGACCACTTGTGCTTCGCGGCTGGGAATTTGCGATACCGTCCCTGCGTCTGGCGTTTGGCCAGATTGTAATCGCTTCCATCGACTGGGCGCTGGCAGGCAGCGTTCTGTACGCCCTGCTGGCAAGAACAATTGAGCTTAGCTATCTGGAATTTCTGGAGATTTTCCTCCTTGCGCAGATCATAGGGCTTGTCAGCACCGTCCCCGGCGGGCTGGGTGTTTTTGAAAGTGTGATGTTGCTTTTGCTGTCGGATGCGGCCCAGCCATCCTCCCTCATCGGCTCACTGCTTCTATACCGCGTGATTTACTACCTTTTACCGCTGGGCGTCGCTTCAATAACTCTCGGCACCGCTGAGGTGGTCTCGCGCAAAGAGGCGCTCAAACGGCTTGGCGAGACAATCGGCAAATGGGGCGCAATGCTCGCTCCCAACGTATTTGCCTTCGCCAGTTTGATGGCAGGAGGCATCCTGCTCGTCTCCGGCGCCGTGCCCGCCGCCATTGGTCGTATGACAATATTGCGCGACATACTGCCCCTGCCGGCAATAGAAATATCGCACTTTATGGGCAGCGTCGCAGGTGCAGGACTGATTATCCTCGCGCGAGGACTGCAAAGACGCCTCGATGCCGCATACCATTTGACAATCCTGCTTCTTTCCGCGGGTATTGCCTTTTCGCTTATCAAGGGATTCGATTACGAAGAGGCGATAATCCTGTCCGTTATGCTCGCCGCCCTCGTTCCCTGTAAAAGCCGCTTCTACCGCAAGGCATCCCTCTTGCGGGACCGGTTCTCGCTGCCCTGGGTCTTTTTGATAATCGCGGTCGTGGCAAGCTCTGTCTGGCTGGGCCTTTTCTCCTACAAATACGTCGACTACTCGCACCAGCTTTGGTGGCGGTTTGCATTTGATGGCGACGTCCCAAGGTTCCTGCGAGCAAGCGCGGGGGCCGTGATTGTGGTCCTGCTCTACGGACTCGCCCGGCTGCTTGTCCCGGCAAGACACAGACCTGCGCCGCCCGCCTACGACGAGCTTAAAATCGTCGAAAACGTCGTCCTAAACTGCCCGAAAACTTACGCCTGGCTTGCGCTGCTGGGCGACAAGAGATTCCTGCTCGGCGAAAACGAAGATGCCTTCCTGATGTATGGTGTCCAGGGCCGAAGCTGGATAAGTATGGGCGACGCCATCGGCCCCGACGACGAGGCAAGAGAGCTTGCCTGGCAATTCCGCGAACTCTGCGACCAGTACGACGCCTGGCCCGTCTTTTATCAGGTTGACAGTTCCCATCTCGACATCTACCTCGACCTGGGCCTGACTTTCCTCAAGCTCGGCGAAGAAGCGAGAGTCGAATTGCCCGGCTTTTCGCTCGAAGGCCACGCTTACAGAGACCTTCGCTACGCTCACAACAAGATTACAAAACTGGGTCTGAAATTTTCGGTCATTGGGCCGGCGCAGGTCGAAACCGTCATCGGCGAGTTCAGGCAAATCTCCGACTCCTGGCTGGCCGAGAAGAACACTGGAGAAAAGGGCTTTTCGCTCGGCTCCTTCCAGCCGGAGTATCTGAAGAAAACGCCCGCGGCGATAATCTCTCAGAACGAAAAAATCATCGCGTTTGCCAATATCTGGCTGGGGGCGGGAAAAGATGAACTGTCGATAGACCTTATGCGATATCCGCCCAACGGCCCCGAAGGGCTTATGGATTATCTTTTCACGGAACTTCTTTTGTGGGGCAAATCCGAGGGGTACAAATGGTTCAACTTTGGAATGGCGCCGCTATCCGGCCTGGAGGATAGACAACTAGCGCCATTGTGGTTGCAGGCAGGGGCCTTTTTGTTCCGCCACGGCGAGCATTTTTATAACTTTCAGGGGTTGCGCCAATACAAGGATAAATTCGCCCCTGAGTGGCAGCCGAAGTACCTTGCCTGTCCCCGCGGGCTGATGCTGCCGCGAATCCTTACAAACGTCGCATCACTGATTTCAGGCGGCGCCAAAGGCGTCGTCGCAAAATAAGCCATTCTTCAATAATGCCCCCAAAAAACGCCCCGCAAAACACGGCAAATTGGGCTTTGGAAATCTCCCCACAATCTTCGGGACAGTTATTTCCTGCCTTTAGATGTTGCTTTCGGGGCTTAAAACTGCTATAATGAAAAAATACACCTAAATGGGGACTAAAATTAAGAGGTTGATGAGATGACAACCAATTGGTGGGGCTATCGTTTTTTCCTGTCCGCCGTAATCTGCGTATTAACCGGCTCTGTCTTTGGCGCATTATGTCCGCCGGCCGACCTCAATGGGGACTGCTGGGTCGATTTGAGCGATGTGAAGCTGTTTACGGAGCAGTGGCTGGACCCGGAATCGTGCGAAGAAGAAGAGGTATGCGCGGATTTTGTTGACCCATACGGCATTGATTTCATCGATTTTTCGTTCCTGGCGAATCAGTGGCAAACCGGCGTCCCCCTCGTCATTAACGAGTTTATGGCATCCAACAACAGTGACAGCGGTATCCATGACGACCAAAACGACTATGGCGACTGGATTGAAATCTACAATTACGGCGACGTAAACATAGACCTCGCCGGGATGTATCTTACGGATAACCTCGGTAATCCGACCAAGTGGCAGGTCCTTTCCGGCTATCCGTCGCAGACGACGGTCCCTCCTGACGGCTTTGTTGTATTCTGGGCGGACGAAAATACCCCGGATGGCCCACTGCACACAAACTTTAAGCTGTCCGCGAGCGGCGAGGAAATAGGACTGTTCAACACCGATGGCAATACCCTGATTGATACCATTGTCTTCGGTGAGCAGACAACCAATATCTCATACGGGAGATACCCGGACACAACTGATAACTGGCGGTTCTTCCCAACCCCAACGCCTGGCGCAGACAATAATGGCGCATACTTAGGCGAGATTGAAGACGTTGAGTTCAGCCATACGCGCGGTTTCTACAGCGCGTCGTTCAATCTTACTATGGCCTGCGTTACGCCGGGCGTGAATATCTACTATACCACCAATGGACGCAGCCCGGTTATCGGCGAGGTAAATACGCCGGGCAGTATCCGCTACACGGCGCCTATAGCTATCAGCAGTTCAAAACCTGTGCGGGCGGCGGCAACAAAAACCGCCTGGAAACCCTCGCCGACAACAACGCATACCTATATCTTCGGAGCCAGTTCCGCCATCAAATCAATGCCTCTCGTTTCACTCGTCGGCGACCCAAACACCACGTTCTTCGAGCCAAACGGCATCATGGCCATCGTCGGCGGTTATTATGACGGTGATGGAGTATGGCACGCAAGCGGCTCAGGCAGCTACAACAATGTTATCCACAGAGGTATAGCTTACGAAAGGCCCGTTTCCTTTGAAATAATCGACCCCTGTGCCGCCGACGGCAACTACCAGATGGACTGCGGTATCCGCATCCACGCCAGCGATTATACACGACCGCGATTCGTCCGCGGCGACGACTGGGTAACCTGCTGGATAGGTAACTATAAAATCAGCTTTAATCTCTTTTTCCGCGACAATTACGGCGATAATCGATTTGACTACCCGTTCTTTTCGTTTACGCCGGAAGTGCAGAGTCACAAGACCATCTGCCTGCGCGCGGGTATGAACGACAGATGCACTCCCTTTGTCAAGGATGAATGGATGAGACGCCTGTTCCACGATATGGGATGGGCCCAGGAAACGGGGACTTTCGTCAATCTCTACCTTAACGGCTCGTATAAGGGCTACTTTAATCCTACCGGCCGGTCTGATAACCAGTTCTACCAGGAATGGTACGGCACCGACAACGACTTCGACATCATCACCCATGGCGGACTCAGAGACGGCGACTGGACCGCCTTTAACAACCTCTCTAATTACATAAAAACACACGACCTCTCTAATACCGCCGATTATAATTATTTCGCCGACAGGTTCGATATCACTGAGTTTGCAGATTATCTCATCCTCCAAATCTACTCCTCAAACTTCGACTGGCCAAATAACAACTGGACCGTTCATCGCGAAAGGTCGGATACCGGCAAATTCAGATACAACATCTGGGACGCCGAGGGAATTGAAAGCTGGGTTGTTAGCGGACACGGCAGTTTTGATGTTAATGCCTTCACTGATATGCCGTGGTATGGCAGTAACGGAGGCGGGCTTAACGGCCTTATGGATGACTGGTATTATATCCCCCGCTTTTACCGTGCCCTCAAGGCCAATCCCAACTTCAGGCAGCTTTTCGCCGACCGTCTTCACAAATTCTTCCGTAACGGCGGCGCACTGACTCAATCGCGTCTATTGGCAAAGTGGTGGGAGGCCTCCGCCGAGGTATCAGCAGTCCTGCCGTATCAGGACAACTGGGTTCCCAATAGTTTTGTACCGGTCCGCGAACCGTTGTTTTTACTCGCCTGTGAAGACAACGGCCTGTTCAACCGCGCATTCGGCGCACCCGTATTCAGCGTCAACGGCTCTTATAAATTCGGCGGATACGTCTCTTCAGGCGACAACTTCACCATTACCGACCCCTGCGGTTCAGGCGGAACAATTTATTACACAACCGACGGCAACGACCCACGGACTCCTTATATCAAAACCACCACGCAGCTAATTACCTTAGTATCCGAGAACGCCGCCAAGAAGGTGAAAGTCCCGACAGGCGATATCGGCACAACCTGGCGAGGAGGCAGCGAGCCGTATGACGATTCGACCTGGACAAGCGGCTCAGGCGGCGTCGGTTATGACACTGCTCCTGACTATGACCCTTACATTGATATCGACGTCCAATCCGTTATGTATAACATCAACGGCACCTGTTACATTCGTATCCCCTTCACCATTGGTGCCGGCGGTATCAATAATATACACTCACTTACGCTGCGTATGCGATACGACGACGGCTTTGTCGCCTATATAAACGGCACAAGCGTCGCAAGCCGGAATGCTCCCGGCTCGTTGACCTGGGATTCCCTCGCTACTGCAAATATGGAATCTAACGGCACTGAAGATATTAATGTCAGCTCGTATGTTAACACCCTGCATACCGGAACCAATATCCTCGCTATACACGGCTTGAATACATCTACAGGAAGCTCCGATTTCCTGATTACCGCTGAGCTGGAAGCTCCCGGTGGTTCTTTTGTTGTTACTGAACCAAATGTTTCGCCCGCCGCGATTCAATACACGGGCGCTTTTCATCTCAACAGAAGCGATAACCTCAAATCTAGAATATATAAGAGCAGCACAAAACAATTCAGCCCTCTTAATGAGGCCGTTTACGAAGTGGGCGGCGTCAAAAATTCCTTGCGCATCACCGAAATTATGTTTAATCCCCCTGACACCAACGAACCGAACGATGAGGACACCGAATACGTGGAGTTGAAGAACACAGGCGGGTCCTCAATTAACCTCAATCTTGTCAGATTCGACAAAGGTATCGACTTCACTTTCGGGCCTAATACCCTCGACGCGGGACAGTATATCCTCGTCGTTAAGGACATAAACGCCTTTACGACCAAATACGACACAAGCAGATATATCGCCGGCCAGTACACCGGCTCATTGAACAACGGCGGCGAAAAAATTCGACTTCTCGACGCAGTCGGAACAACGATTCACGATTTCAACTATAAAGACGGCTGGCGATCGATAGCCGATGGCGATGGTTATTCGCTAACCATAATCAATCCGGCCGACTCCAACGTCAATCACTGGGGCAATAAGGACTATTGGCGTTCAAGCGCTTATATCGACGGCTCGCCCGGCTGGGATGACTCAGGCATCGTTCCCAATCCCAACGCTATTGTAATTAACGAGGTTCTTGCACACTCACACGCCGAGGCCTCCGACTGGATTGAGCTTCGTAACACCACCGCCAGTGCAATCAATATAGGCGGCTGGTTCCTCAGCGACAGCGACATTACTCTGATGAAGTATCGATTTGCCACAGGCACAACCATTCCCGCCAATGGCTTTATGGTCGTCCGCGAGGATGTCAACTTCGGCGAATCGGCCACCGACCCCGGTCGGCTTATACCGTTTGGGTTAAGCGAGAACGGCGAGACGGTCTGCCTGACCTCAGCCCTCGACGCCAACAACAACCTCACCGGCTATCGAGAAAAGGAGGACTTTGGCGCATCCGAGACGGGTGTGTCCTTCGGCAGATATTACAAGGCCAGCACCAGCAGCTACAACTTTGTCCCGATGGACACCAATACGCCAGGCGCGACAAACGCCTATCCCAAGATTGGGCCGATTGTCATAACCGAAATTATGTATGACCCCAACTGGCCGACAAACGGCTCGTATGCCAACGACGAATACGAGTATATCGAGCTTCGCAACACCTCCGGCTCATCCGTAACACTTTATGATTCAGTCGAAGGCGTCCCGTGGAAATTCACCAACGGAATCGACTATACCTTTGGCTCTCCGCCAAGCGCCGTTACTATTGCCGCAGGCGCCAGAATATTAGTAGTCAAGAACCCGACCGCGTTTAACTGGCGCTATCCGGGTCTGTCAGGCATTACCTACGGCCCATATAGCGGCTGGCTGGCAAATGAAGGTGAGCAGCTCGAATTAGGCAAGCCCGGCGACATAGATGATATGGGCGTTCGCCAGTATATTCGCGTTGAACGGGTTGATTACAGCGATGGCTCTCATCCAGGCGGTGAACCGGGTGACGTGGATTTGTGGCCTAAGAACGCGGATGGCCTTGGTAAGTCGCTGACGAGAACCAGCACGACGCTATACGGCAACGACCCGAACAACTGGACTGCCGCTACGCCGACCCCCGGCTCATAGAAGCGGGTTATTGACTATTCCGCAGCAACAGGGTATCCTCAACTGCCTGTTAATACAGATTTTGCGGCAACAAACGGCTTTTAGGCGGATTTCCTATGCTCAAACGGACAAAAACCTGCGGCCAGCTTCGGCTGGAGGATGTAGGCAAGCGTGTAATACTGGCGGGGTGGGTAAGGTCATATCGAGACCACGGCGGGCTGGTATTCTTCGACCTCCGCGACAGGGAAGGCATCACGCAATTAGTCTTCAATCCCGAGAAGTTTCCCGAGGCCCACAAGCTCGCACAGGTGGTTCGCAGCGAATGGGTGGTGGCGGCTGAGGGAGTCGTCAAGCCCAGAGGCGAAGGGCTTGAAAACCCGAAATTAGCCACCGGCCAGATTGAAGTGCTCGTTGAGAAGCTCGAAATCCTCAATACCGCAAAGACGCCTCCGTTCGAGATTGATACCGCCGAAAAGACCGGCGAGGAGGTCCGACTCCAGTATCGTTATATCGACCTGCGCAGACCCGCGATGCAGGACAAGCTCAAAGTCCGTCATCGCGTCACAAAAATCGCCCGCGATTACCTCGATTCGCTGGGCTTTTGGGAAATCGAGACGCCGATGCTGGCAAAGAGCACGCCCGAAGGCGCCCGCGATTTTCTGGTGCCAAGCCGCCTGGTTAAAAACACCTTCTACGCCCTGCCTCAGTCGCCGCAGCTTTTCAAGCAAATCCTGATGATTAGCGGCGTCGAAAAATACTTCCAGATAGTCCGCTGCTTCCGCGACGAAGACCCACGCGCCGACAGACAGGCCGAGTTTACCCAAATCGACGTTGAAATGAGCTTCGTCGATGCAAACGATGTCATCGGTGTTCACGAAGTGCTGGTCGCCAAAATCTGGCAGGCAATACTCGGCGCCGATGTGAAGGTGCCTATGCGCCGAATGACCTACAAAGAGGCGACCGACGATTACGGCATCGACAGGCCCGACCTGCGATTCGATATGAAGCTAAAGGATATTTCCGACATCGTCGCCAAATCCACCTTCAAGGTCTTCACGGGGGCTATTGGAGCAGGCGGAATCGTCAAGGGACTTTGTGCACCCGACGGCGGCAACAAATACTCACGCAACGACGTCGAAAAGACGCTGACAAGCTTCGCCGCCGACTATGGTGCAAAGGGACTCGCCTGGTTCAAGGCCAAAAATGAATCCGGCAAAATGACCCTCACCAGCAGCTTATCAAAATTCTTCAGCCCCGACCAGCTCGAACAAATGGCCAATCGCTTCGGCGCAAAGGATGGCGACTTGGTGCTGCTCGTGGCGGGCGACGAAAAGGGCGTCAACAAGGCGCTGGCGCCTCTTCGATGCAGAATCGCAAAGGACCTCAAGCTTTACGGCGAAAGCAGGTTTGAATTCGTCTGGATTGTCGATTTTCCGCTGTTCGAGTGGAACGAAGAGGAAAAACGCTACGACTCAATGCACCACCCATTTACCGCGCCGATTCCGGCAGATATACCGAAGCTCGACACAGACCCCGGGCACATAACCGCACAGGCCTACGACATTGTCGTCAACGGCTCGGAAATCGGTGGAGGCAGCATCCGTATCCACAGGCCCGAAATGCAGGAAAAGGTATTCGACCTGCTGAAGATTACCAGAGAACAGGCGCAGGTGCGATTCGGCTTCTTCCTGAAGGCGCTCGAACACGGGGCGCCGCCCCACGGCGGCATCGCCCTGGGACTTGACCGGATGATTATGCTACTGACAGGCACAGACAATATCCGCGACGTCATCGCCTTCCCAAAGACCCAACGAGGCCAGTGCCTGCTCTGCGACGCTCCAAGCGAAGTCGAACAAAAACAGCTCGACGAACTGAATTTGCGAACTCAGAAGCATTCGCACGACATTGCCAACAAGGCCGAAAACCAAAAACCTGAGCATTCAGCGTAAAAACGAGCGAGCAGTGCTTAATCGGCACAGTGAATATGGAGAGAATTCAAGCGCTGGCTCTCGCGGCTGGCTGGAGAGGCGCTCATGGGCGTTCCAGACCGGTCTGCTCATTGGCGCCGCGCATATGCTCTTTATGATTATGACCATCGTCTATATCATTCGCCATCACGAAGGGCACTGGCATATGTTCTGGATTTTATGCGGCTACATCGACTTTCCCGTTTCGCTGTTACTTCCAAAGGTCATACTGCCCGTCTTATCGCCCTTTTTCACTCACACGGAACCGTATTTGGCTGCCAGATATAACTCGCCGCTTTTCGTGGTCTTTTCGCTGTTCCATATACTGGTCGGTTCCGGCTGGTACTTCGCCTTGCCCATCCTCGTGCACAATGCCTCCAGAAAAATCGCCGCTACGGTAACGGGGGCTGTGGCTGTTGCAGTAATGACGATTATTCCCATCCCCTCGCACTGGCTGCAGTTGCTGCGATTCATCTGCTATGATGCCAAGTCCGTCGCAATTGGGTTAAACAGTATCCTGCCGTGTATATGGACGGTTTTGCTCGTCTGGCTGTTTGTTACAAATCCCAGACGAAAAGCGCAGCTTTGGCTGTTCTGTCTTGCACCGCCGGTCTTTTACTATTTGGTCCGTGATTTATATTATCATACATTGCTAACCAGTCGCTGAATCTAAAATGCGTATCGAACTTATGCGTCAACAGATACACAAAATTTATCACGCTGCCCTGGTTTTCCTGCACCTCTCGCCGCTCTCGCTGGCGGAAAAATGCCGGCTTGCGTTCGGCTCGGCAGTGGTGCTGACCCTGGTGCTGGCGCTTCTTATCCCCTATGCGTGGATGCGCCAGCTCACCGGACAGATTTTACTCGATGCCAGCAGGGCCAGAGCGGAGACGCTGGTTCGCCGGCATTTCCAGACGCACGTTTCCGGCGAAACCCCGCTGCCGATGCTGGATGACCGCGGCAACGTGATGGACCCGAACAAGACCGATATCCGCTGGGTCCGCTTCGAAAAAGATGAAAAACAAATCGAAGGGCTGACCACCCAGCAACAGCTTATGGTCGAGGCGCTTCGCAAAGATGAGGAAACCTCCGACCAGATACGCTTTGAGAAGAGAAAACGCAAGCCCTACGCAAGCTATGTGCGCATCTTCCGGGCGACTGAGGGCTGTATAACCTGTCACAATCCGCAGGGCTCGGCAGGAACCTTCAACCGCGGCGAGCCGATAGGCGCCGTGATAGTCGAAAGGCCCGCCACCGAAATACGCAGGGCCGTCCTTCTAAACCGCGTCTGGGTAATCGTCGCGGGCCTTATCAGCGGCACCGGCGCAATCGTGGCGTTCTACATCATAACGCAACGTGTGATTCTCCGACCGATTCGCCAGTTGCGCGCGCTGGCCACCAACGTCGCAGAGGGCAACCTCGACATCAGAAGCTCGATAAAGACCCGCGACGAATACGAGAAACTCGCTGAGGCGTTCAACAATATGCTCGACAGTCTGCAGGCCATCCAGGAGAAACTCCGCCAGGCCAACAGGCAGCTCGACGAAAAGATAATAGAGCTTTCAGGGCGAAACATAGAGCTTTTCAAGGCAAACAAGGTCAAGGGCGAATTCCTTGCCAACATCTCGCACGAGTTCAGAACGCCGCTGAACTCCATTATGGGTTTCGCCCAGGTGCTGCGCGACAAACCCGAGCTGGTCAAGGAAGAAAAGGGGAAAAGATACGCTGAGAACATCGTCGCCGGAGGCCAGCGACTGCTCAATATGATTAACGACCTGCTGTACCTCGCAAGAGCCGAGGCGGACAAAATTCAACTGCACATCGAACAGACGACCGCCGACGAAATCTGCAACGCCGTGGTCTCCTCGTTTTCCGAAATGACTCGGGAAAAAAATATCAAGGTCAAACTCGAAGTCCAGAAGGATATCCCGACTTTTGTGACCGACGCGGGCAAAATCCAGCAGATTCTCGAAAACTATATGAGCAACGCCGTCAAGTTCACGCCCGAACAGGGCAAAATAGTTTTAAAGGCGGCGATGCTTGATGACAAACACGTGCGATTCTCCGTAACCGACACTGGCTGCGGGATAGCCGAGCAGGACCGGGAAAAGATATTCCAGAAGTTCGGCCAATTAGGCAGCCCCCTGACCCGCCAGACCAGCGGCACTGGACTGGGACTTGCCATCAGCAAGGAACTGGCTGATTTGCTCGCGGGCCAAGTCAGCTTCGAAAGCCAGCCCAATAAAGGCTCGATCTTCTGGCTCGATATACCGCTGACTCTTGCCAAAGACCAGCAGTAGTAATAATACAAATTAGAAGGGCTGCAAATGTAACTCGCCGCCCCTTTGTTCTTTATATCAGCAATGTTCGGCTACTCGACGCCGTCGAGCCAGGCGTCGGAAAAGGCCTCGAGGTCGTCGAGCAGGACTGAGCTGTTTCGGTCGGCGTCAAAACCACTGCACCAGTTGTTTATTGCTGCGCAGTCGCTTCGCTTCCACTGCTTACCGAAACCGGCGAAATCCCCAAAATTAAAGCAGCAGAATGGCAGCTCAAGCTCGATATAATCAACATAGAACCAGCCCCACCAATGCTGAATGCGCACTGTGTTGGAACCGGCGTTTAGTGTTATATTTCCAAAATCAAAATCTTGCCAGGTGCTGTTTGTATTGGTGAAAACAGGCGCCCATACCTCTTGGCCGTTGACTAAGACCCTGTTTGTCTTGTCGCCCCAGGTGCTCGGTATCAGATACCTGATGGTCAGTGGGAAACTTCCCGCCCGGGTGGAATCGACGGTAAACGTAATCCCGGTTCCTTCGCCTGGATTTGCGTTAAAGTACCTCGAACCGGTTCCGGAATAACCGGGGAAACTCGTGCTTAAGGCGGGTCCGTCGCTGACGGCGTTTTCAGCTTCATATCGAACAATTATCGGCGGTGGCGGGGCCCCGACCGTTATATTCACGTCCTGAGAATCACTTCGCAGCCCGTTGTTATCAGTGGCTACGGCACTAAGGACATAGTGCCCTTCGGTTGCATTGAGCCAGGTAATGCTGTAAGGCGAGTTGGTATCTTCGCCCAATTTGATGTCATTCTTGTAAAATTCCACTTTGGCAACAGCGCCGCAGGGGTCACAGGCATCGGCGGAAATTGTAATATTGTCGCCCTCATCAAATTCCGCACCTTCGGCCGGCTGGGTAATCGATACAACCGGGGCGCCGCCCTGGACGGGATAGTGCTTCCAATCTATCAGTTCATCAAGGGTAATAATATCTTCATCATTATAGACGGAATTGAGAAAGCTTTGGTTCACGTTACGAATAAAGCTGCCGGACCACACAGAAAACCAGCTCCACCATACCTTATCGGCTCTGATTTTGTCGGGATTAGGGAGGATCCCCGATTCAGATAACGCTACCAGTTTAACCCCCTCATGACGACTCTGGGTATCCAGCCAGAACCCGACCATGCTGGTGTTTGGGTCGCTGGGGTAAATATCCATCGACGCAACATCAACATACGCATCACCCGGATACCACGCCGCATCGCCGACGGTATAGACCCATATCAGGTTGTGTAAACCGTGATAATTGACAAAGCGGTCGTGCATTAGCCGCCACAATTCAATAAAAGGACCCGGGCCTTTGGCGCCCCACCAGAACCACCCTCCGGACGCTTCGTGAAGCGGCCGCCAGAGCACGGGCAGATTCGCATCACGGAACTTGGTCAGTTGCACGGCAATGGCATCAAGGTCTCGAATCAGAAGCTGGTATCTCTCGCCCCCGGGGTCGGCAAGAACCGCTTCAATATCAAACGTGGTGGCAAAAGTGTAAAACCCACGCCACCATTCTTTATTCGGTTCATCTATCAAATCGGTGGGCGCATTCCAGTGCCAGCTCAAACTGACAATCCCGCCGCCTGAATTAGCCCAGCTTATGAAGCTTTCAACCTGGCCCGTTGGATTAGAGCCGTGTTCGATGCGCGAGGGCGAATACTCTATTAAATCAAAAACACCGACGGCGGGCTGTTTTCCGGTAACAGAGTAGATGTAGTCTATTTCGCTCATATCCTGCTGGCCTGAAAGGACTTTCTGTCCATAATGGTCAACCAGAAAGGACATAAGCGATTTCGACTCGCTGGTGGCTTGAGGGTCCGTGAGTGTTTTCGGCGGCCGGACAAGTCCTGCTGCCCCACTTAATATAAAACAGCCAAGTGTTAAGCCATTCCCGGCCTGCTGGGCAGATACGGTTGGCGGTGTAATAACAATGAAAGCCAAAACTACTGCCAACATAATAACGGTTCGACAGAGCTCGCTGCAGGCGGCTTTAAAAAATCTTCTCTTCGGCCACATCAGTCTAACCTCCAAAAAATCAAGTTGCCTTGCGGCTCGTGCTGCAGTGTTTCGCTACTCGATACCGGCCAGCCAGCTTTCAGCAAACGCCCTCACGTCATAGAGCAGAACAGCGCCGTCATGGTTAAAATCGGCACCATTGCACCAGGAATTACCCGCATTGCAGTTAGTCAGACGCCAGTTAACAGCAAAACGGGCGAAGTCTCTGAAGTCAAGGCAACAGGGCGACAGGTACAATCTGTCTATCACCTGCTGGCTCAATCCCGGCCCCTGCCAGGCCACCGCGATGTTGTCGTTGCCGGTGCCTTCTTTGTGTAAGACCTCGATGTAATACTTCCCGTTTGTGGCCAGCGAAATCGGCACTGACTGCTGCTGCGGGTATTTGGTCCACTCGCGAGAGTTCGTATCGCCGGGCACATACGCAATCCTGCTTCTATGACAGGGGTCGGCGTCGGTGCTCAACCACAGCTCACTGTTGGCGTCGCTGGCAATCCAGAACGTATAATTGCCGTCGGCTGGCGGATGCAGATACCCGCGAATCCGCGTGCCGTAGTTGTCCGCCCAGTTTGTCGGCCCTTCCAGATTCGCAATCAACTCCCTGCCACTCGGCTTGCCGGGATAATTAGGCGACGAGGTCAGGTCGCTCACGGCTGTCCCCGCTATGCCGGTCCACCATTCTCGCAGGATTGCGCCGGTGCCCACCTCGCCGAGAACCGTTATATTAACATCGGGCGATGTCGTTATATTGCTGTCATCGTCGGTCACTTTGGCGGTAAGGATATGGTAGCCGGTGAAGGCATAATTCCATGTGCAGGAAAAAGGCGAAACGGTATCTTCACCCAGTTTAGTTTCTCCCTGGTAGAACTCCACCTTTGTTACGCGGCCGTCGGTGTCGGATGCATAAGCGCTAATGGGCACATTTGAATCCTGGGCAAATGCGGCCCCATTTGACGGCGAGGTAATGTAAACAGTCGGCAGGGGATTCCCAATGCCTTCTCCGTAAACCACCATTTCCAAATAATTGACGTGCATTATCTGTGCAGAGGTGGTTTCATACACTCCCCAGACAATTTTGCCGTTCGCATCAATGTAATTGCTGATGTTCGAGGTAATGGAGCAGGTCATCGAAGTATTGACGTTGGCTGAAATGCTCTGGTCAGAGCCGACTTGCACCCACGAAGAATTCTGCGTCCAGTTGGCGTCTGCTTTCATAACGTAAATCCTGTGGGTCACAGGGAGGGAACCGCCGGTATTGCCGTTAAAGGTCAGGTCAATCTTGGCAATGTTGCCGGCCGATTCATTGATTTTCATTTCAACCCAGAGGAATATCTGGTCGCCTGAGCCGGGATTAACGGGAGCCCACTCCGTAGAATCGTTGGTTGAAATACTTGCATACTGCGTGTCATTCGCCTCAACGATTGAGTTTCTGTTCGCGGGGTCACCGGCAAACGGAAAAACGTCCACGTCGCAGGCATAGGCATTATAATTGGCATCCGATTGTGTTATACCGGCAAAGTCGTAAATGGCACCGCCGCGGGGCGTCGCTGAGACCTCCGTCGAATCATTGGATTCATTAAGCGACTTGTCCACAGCCGTAACAACGTAGTAATAGGTTATGCCGGGAGTAACGTTGTTATCGGTGAAACTGGAATTTTTCAAAAACACGTTGCTCAGCCGGTATTCGTAGCCGCCCGAAACTGTTGAACGATATACGTTGTAGGCGTATATGTCACTTTCCCCGTTGTCATTCCAATCGAGCGGAACCGTTCCATAGTCGTTGGTTGCAGTAATTCCAGTTGGGGCCGCGGGGGGTGTCGAATCTCCACCGCCGGGCTGGTCGTTGTTCCTCTTCGAATAAAGCAAATCCTTTGTAAAACCGCCCATTTCATTCGGACCGACGAGAAGCGTCCAGTTCGGTTCGAACATTTGCGGTTCCCAGGAATAATCGGTAATCCAGGCACTGCCGCTGATTTTGCGTGCTTCACGAAAGTCCGAAATCGGCTGACCATAGTTGGAAATCGTGCCTTGCAGATTTGGATAACTTGAGCTTGCCCGGAATCCCCATTCGCTCATAAAGACGGGATAGCGGGTAAGACACTGGTTAACATGGTTGGTATACCACGACTGGCTGCCGCCAAGCCAATGGCCGGGATAGATGTGAGACACCATAACGATGTTATCTCCCGTAAGGGGATAAGTCGCCGCCGGTCCGATAATCTGAGACCAGCTCGGCCCACCTACGAGGATGAGATTATTCGGCGCATAAGTCCGGACAATATCAATCCAGGTTTGCATATCGGTTCTGCAACTGACCCATTTAACATCATCTGAACTTCCAGTGGTGTTAAGCGGCTCCTGGAAAAGCTCAAAAAGGACGTGGCTGTCGTCGGCAAATCTCGGCGCCATATACTCCCAAAACTGGCTTGTCTCTGTAACTCTGTCGTAGGTGTTATCGCCGACAAAATGCCAGTCTATGATTACATAGAGGTCCTTCGTTTTACAGTAATCAACAACCGGCCTCAGAAGCGTGTCATAGAAAATATCGCTGCCTGGGGTGAATGTGAAAGGGAAAGGACTGTGAAAATCCCCTTCCTGGGACGGATAAACCGCAAGCCGGATGACCCTCGGATACCAGCCGGGAGAACTTCCGTTGGCGTCATTTGTGTTCGTCAGCCGGTTAATCAAGTTGATTGCCCCGCCGCGATTTCGTTCAACCTCGCCTATATCAATCGTATCGAGGCCCCTCAACACGACAACATTCCCGTCGGGGTCCTTGATTTTATTGGCGTCCGTATGCAGCCAGGGGGTAGCAGCATAAACCGGTGTGATTAAAAAGAGGAACATGCACCCAATTACGATTTTAATAGACCCGCCCGCCTTCGACTTCATCGCTGCAACCTCCAAAATCCTTCCCGACAAAAGACTATTCCGAGGGCACAAAATGGTGTGGAAGACAGCAACCGCAGGCATACTCAACCCTCGGCCGCTATAACAATCTACCATAAACCCCTGACTGTGTCAAGTGTTACCGCGGCAGGTTTCAGCTCCGATAACAAGGGCTGCTGGGCTTCAGGAGAGTCGGTTTTGAAGAGTTATTTCTATTAACCAGCCGGCTTACATAGCCGATAGACAAAAACGTGGGAAATGTTAAAATAGGAAAGAAAAGCAGGTGCCCATCCCTGTTATTGTATCGTATATTGCATTTGAAAATGCTAATAAAAAACTACCCAGCGTTTCCTGAAAAGGCACTAAAATTCGGTGTAGCAGTCCCGATTTTGTCGGGACTGATGGCGATGTGCCTGTTTTGCTCGTGTTCGGAACTGGAGACCACAAGCCCGCAGGACTATATTGGCGCAGCCACACAACCACCCCAGCCCAATATCAAGCCCCCGCAAGAAGCGGGAAAAACACAGGAATCCGGCGCCCCCACAACCGCGCCTTCGACGGCAGCGAGAATCGAATCGACAGGGCCGCTCAGTGTCACAATAAATGAAGCGGTTTTGATGTCTTTAGAGAAGAACAAATCGCTGGTAGTGCAGAAGTTGAATCCGCAGATAAAAAGAACCGTTGAGCAGCAGGCGATATCCGTATTTGACCCGGATTTGACGGGAACCGTCTCGAGAGGCAAAACACGGTTGCAGTCGGCGCCGACGCCCGGCGCCGGGCCTATTTCGTCGGTGGACAAAACTTTCAACGCGGACGCTTCGTTAAGCGAGTTTCTACCGACCGGGACGCTCTTTTCTCTGGAGGGTTCCACAAGCACACTCGATGAATCATTCGCCGCGAACCCTTTTGTGTCAACGCGATTAGGAGCAAGCGTGACACAGTCACTTTTGAGAGGTTTCGGACCAGCGGTGAATCTTGTTGCAGTAAACCAGGCGAAGATAGACACGAGTATATCGCAATACGAATTGCGCGGATTTGTGGAGTCGCTGGTGGCGCAGGTTGAAGAGACTTACTGGAGTTATTCGCTGGCGGAAAAGAGCATAGAGATATTCAAACAATCAATGCGGCTCGCAGAGGACCAGCAAAAGCAAACGGAGGAGCAAATTCGCGTAGGGACTCTGGCAGCAAGCGAGCTTGCCGCGGCCAGGGCGGAGGTGGCGCTGAGACGACAGGACCTTATCGTCGCGGAAAACACACTGGCCCAGACCCGGCTTAATTTATTGCGGCTCCTGAACCCCGACGGCCCGGAAATGTGGAACAAAGAAATTATTCTTCAAAGCGAGCCAGAAACGCCGACCGTAGAACCTGGTCCCGTGCAGCCGCACGTTGAGCGCGGTCTGCAGATGCGCCCCGAGATGAACCAGGCCCGGCTCCAGCTCGACCGCGATGAGCTTGAGTTGATAAGGACACGAAACGGTTTGCTGCCGCAGCTTGATTTCTTTATTACCCTCGGCAAAACTGGATATGCCGATTCATTCGGCGATTCAACCCGGAACATTTTTAAGAAAGATTACGACGCCCTGGCGGGCATAAGTTTTGAGTATCCGCCGATTAACCGCTCGGCGCAAGCGAAGAATCGGCAGGCCATATTGTCACGTCAGCAGGCACAGGAGGCGATTGATAATCTTGGGCAACTGGTTGAGGTTGACATCCGAGGGGCGTATCTGCAGATTACAAGCGTCCAGCAGCAGGTCGCCGCGGCAAAAGCAACCAGAGAGCTGCAGGAGGAAAAACTCAAGGTTGAAACCGAGAAGTTCAACGTCGGCAAGTCAACGTCTATTCTGGTTGCACAGGCGCAGAGGGATTTTTTGCAGAGCCAGATAGCCGAAATTCAGGCCATAATAAACTATCAGATTGCGGTGGTAGAGCTTTATCGGCTTGAGGGAACGCTTTTGCTCAGAAGCGGGATAACCAGTCCAGGCGGCGTTCCCGTAAAAATATCGAAAACCACATCGAGCTAACGTAAGATTGGCGAAGCTTTATGACTAAAAACAACTGTAAAATAAAGGTTTGGCTGGCGGCGGCGATGACAGGCGCGGTCCTGCTCGCCGGCTGTTCGCGAAAGGTGCAACCGTCGCCTCCGGCCGTGCCGGTATCGGTGGCACAGGTCACGCAGGAAACCGTGCCGATAGAGCTGAGCAGCTTCGGGACGGTCGAAGCAAATATGAGCGTTATGGTAAAGTCACAGGTGGCGGGCATCCTGACGGCGGTCCATTTTGCAGAGGGTCAGGAAGTCAAAAAAGGTGATTTGCTGGTTTCAATTGATTCGAGGCCATTTGATGCGGCGCTTAAGGCGGCACAGGGAAACCTCGAAAAAGACCAGGCCCAACTAAAGAACGCCCAAAAAGAAGCATCCCGGCAGACGGACCTGCTAAAGAAGGGCTTTGCCTCACAGAATGACTATGACAACAGCGCCACGGCGGCGGAGGCTCTCAAAGCGACCGTGGATTCCGACAAGGCAGCCGTGGAGAACGCGGCGCTACAGGTCAGTTATTGTTCAATTCGCTCGCCCATAGACGGCATCGCAGGGTCGCTTTACGTTGACCAGGGCAATCTGATTAAGGAGAAGGACGCCGCTATCGCAAGCATCAACCAGATAAGCCCGATTAAGATAAGTTTCACGTTACCGCAACAGTATCTGCCATCGATACGCAAGTATATGGCAGACAACAAACTTGATGTAATTGCGAAGGTTCCGGGCGTCGAGGACCAGGAGCCGGTGCGAGGGTCCCTGCTTTTTATAGATAACGCGGTGGACCTCAACACGGGGACAATTCGGCTGTGGGGCATATCGCCGAATGAAAAACACCTGCTTTGGCCCGGGCAGTTCGTAAACGTCG